>VAPM010008379.1_pt1 | contig 14720 bp, 12 predicted proteins | sample 3395091 | NCBI WGS metagenome assembly VAPM01 (sample SAMN08290445, study PRJNA428436) | hydrothermal vent metagenome | isolation source: Deep-sea hydrothermal vent chimney 3 | place: Pacific Ocean: Juan De Fuca Ridge | reverse complement strand
TTGCGCTGCCGAAGAGAACACCGGCACAACACTACTCATTGACAAGGTCAATGTTCCCAGTACGCCAACGGCCATCTCCACCAGCAACCAGAACACCGTCGTTGCCGAAACTTCCGACAGCGTTGATGGCGCGTTGACCGTTGGCGGCTCGGCCCCGGTCGGCGCCTCCCTGCAGGATCAGGCAGCATCCGGTTTCAGCATCTTCGACTTTGCCCGTGGCCCACTGCTTGATACTGTGCGCCAAGGCCTCGTACAGCAGCAGAACCTGCCTGCTGCCATTGCCGTCACACAGTCCGTTGCCTGTGACTCGGGGAGTATGAGCCTGACCCTCAACCTCAACAATCCGATATCAACGACCCTGCAGCCCGGCGACTCCTTCTCTGTGCGCTTTGACAACTGCAATGACAGCCAGGACGGCACCACCAGCAACGGCAGCATGAGTGCGACAGTCGACTCGGGAACGCTGGAAGCCGGCTGCGATGCGACCGGTACCTGCAGCGATTTCTCCCTGGGTATGAACTTCAATGATCTGCAGATTACCGAGATGGGAGAAACCGCCCTCATCGATGGTGGGTTCACGCTGGTCTATGCCAGTGCGACCAACACCAATACCATCAGCGGCAACGATTTCTACATGTATTCCAGCACCGGCCAGGGTGTACACATGAGCAACTTTAACATTGCCAGCACCTTGAGCGGCAGCACCGAAACCACCACCGTTACCATGACGCTGGCCAGTACCCGCATCAATGGCTCGGTGCAGATTCAGACCACGGCTCCGCTGGTCACCACCAACATCGACGCCGATGACTACCCGTCCTCCGGTACACTGGAAATCACTGGTGCCAATTCCAAGCTGACCGTCACGGCAACGAGTTCAAGCTCTGTGTTGCTTGAGCTGGACGAGGACAACGACGGCACCCTCGACCAGTCGGCAACCGTCAACTGGACGGTCATCGAATCGGCCCCCTGAGGCTGCCTGCAAACCGCAGTCGTTGCGGTATACTTGAGACGAAAGGCGCGGTTTCTGCGCCTTTCGCTTGTCTGCCCCCACCAAACCTGGATGGCCTGCCATGAAATTGAAAACTGCCGTAGCCTGCCTAGGCTTTTTCATGATTCCTGCGCTGGCCATGGCCGCCGACGGGCAAAGTTCCAGCCAGGTCTGGCTGGGCCTATCCGTGACAGACTTTCAGTACAAGGAGTTTTCCGATCTGGATGAGTTGCTGAACCGCGAGGATGGTCCTGTGCCCGGGCTTCGTTTTGCCGTGGCCTCGTCAGCCGGGAGCCTGCTGATCGGCCTTGAAGCCACCTATCAGACCGGCAGCGTCGACTACGACGGCCAGCTGCAAAACGGCACCCCGCACAAGACCCGCACCGACGAGACTTTCATCGACGTTAGCTTCAGCCTCGGGCGACAGTTCGGCATGTGGAGCGAGGTCTACCTGGGTGGTGGTTACCACCAGTGGGATCGAGACATCCAGCCATCGGGCCGCGTTTCCGGATTGTTCGAGCGCTACACCTGGATCTATGTCCTGCTGGGTGGCGAACAGTTGCTGTGGCAAAACGGCAAACACCGGCTCAGTTTGAATGCCCAGATGACCTACCCCATCAATCCGACGATGGCCCTGAACATTGCCGGTAGCGGCGATGTAAGCCTGGACCTCGGCTCGCAGCCCGGCTTTCGACTGCAGGCCCCTTGGCGCAAACGGCTCGCCAGTGGCCTCCAGCTGGAGGTGGCGCCTTACTACGAATACTGGCAACTGGGCCGTAGTCCGGACGTCAGAGTGGGTACCTGGATCATCCACGAACCCCGCAGCGAGACGGGAAATCTTGGCATCACTCTTTCCCTCGGCCTTTGATGCCGCGCACAAAAAAGGGACGGGTATGACACCCGTCCCTCTTCAGCCTGTCGGCAACCCGCTTTACCGGGTGTAGAATTTCTGGCGGAACTTCACCGAGAAAGGCTTGCCGCCGTCTTCGGGGGCGATCTTGATGTCAAAAGCCAGTGTCTCGCCTGCTGTGACATGGAACACGCTGATGTAATAGACCGCATCGCCCTCGTCGATCTCACGCACCTTGAAGTCGCGCAGCTGACCGGTCAGGTTGCTGGCGCTGGCCTTGATCCTGGCCCGCACCGGCTTGCCGATGGGTGATACGCCATGATTATCCTTCATTACCGAAATGGTAAACATACCGCGGTTTTTACTCCGGGTAATATCGTAAGCCTTGGCCATGTTCGGCTGCAGCGTATCGGTATTAAAGGCGCTGAAGTGCACCGTATATTCACCCACCTTGATGGGTGTCGCGGCCTGGGCGCCCAGCGTAAAAAAGGCAAACAGCAATACAGCAGCGAGTTGATAGATTGTTTTGATTGTCATTATATTCCCCCTCCAGTTCGTATCCGCATAAACCACCTCAAGTTGACACCTTCTGGAAATTACACGGTCATGTCAAGGCATCGGCCTGTAGCCCTACAGAACCATGTCTTCCAGTCTGCTAGCCGATAATCCGGCATAACACTAACAGGCTGTTGGAAATGGTATCCTGTCTTTTAAGGCAGCTCTAATTCAGCAAGCTAAAAAAGCCAGATTGCGATTTTTGTCCACTTGTTGGGCGAAAGGTATACTGGCTATAACGTCCTGAAGAACCCATATATTAAGGCCTCGTACTGGCATATTCCTGGTATTTTTTGTAGACTTGCGCGGCTACGCAATCCCCCTAGGAGCTACACGATGGCACGAGTCACCATTGAAGACTGTCTGGACAACGTCGACAACCGCTTTGAGCTGGTGCTGCTGGCCAGCAAACGCGCACGTCAGCTGGCCTCCGGCAAGGAGCCGCTGGTCGACTGGGAAAACGATAAGCCCACCGTCGTCGCCCTGCGCGAGATCAGCGAAGGCCTGATTACCAACAAGATTCTCGACGAAGTAGCTGCGCAAGAGCATGCGCAGGAATCCATCGTCAGTGAAGAAGAGGTGCAGGAGTCCCTGTAACCCCTAGGGGCCTGTCGGACTTAGGAAGAATCTGCTGCGGCGATGGGAAATAGGTCCATTTTTTCGATTTCCCACTCACCTCGCTACGACTTCCTAAGTCCGACAGGCTCCTAGCAAACTGCCTTTCCCGGGGGCCTGGTGTTTTTGATTCACGACCTGTGCAAGCTTCTCGAAGCTTACCTCGAAACTGACCAGGTCAAGGAAGTCTACCGGGCCTATCTGTTTGGCGCCGAGGCCCACGACGGCCAGACGCGCATGTCTGGTGAACCCTATATCTACCATCCGCTCGCCGTGGCCAAAATCCTGGCCGAGATGCGCATGGACGCCAATACCCTCATCGCCGCCATCCTGCACGATGTCATCGAAGACACCGGCATCGGCAAGGACGAGATTACCCGCGAATTTGGCGAGGAAGTCGCCGAGCTGGTCGATGGCGTCACCAAGCTGACCCAGGTCAAGTTCGGCAGCAAGGCCGAGGCGCAGGCGGAGAACTTCCGCAAGATGATCCTCGCCATGGTGAAGGACATCCGCGTGATCCTCATCAAGCTAGCCGACCGCCTGCACAATATGCGCACCCTGGGTGTGATGCGCGCCGATAAGCAGCGCCGCATCGCCCGCGAAACCCTGGAAATCTATGCCCCGGTTGCCAAGCGCCTGGGTATGCAGAGCATCAGCCTGGAGCTGGAAGACCTTGGCTTCCGCGCCTACTACCCGATGCGCTACCGGGTGCTGCAAAACGCGCTCAAAAAGATGCGCGGCAACCGTAAGGAGGTGGTCGAAAAGATTCGCCTGTCACTGGAGGAACGCCTGCGCCAGGAAGGCATCGAGGCCCCCGTGGAGGGACGCGAAAAGCACCTCTACAGCATCTACGACAAGATGCGTAACAAGGGCCTCAGCTTTGATGATGTCTCGGACGTGTACGGTTTCCGCATCGTCGTCGACAAGGTAGACACCTGTTACCGCGTGCTGGGCGTGGTGCACAACATCTACAAACCCATGCCCGGGCGCTTCAAGGACTACATTGCCATTCCCAAGGCCAATGGTTATCAATCACTGCACACGGTGTTGTTCGGGCCCTATGGCGGCCCCATCGAGGTGCAGATTCGTACCAAGGACATGGAACGCGTGGCGCAGGCCGGCATTGCCGCGCACTGGATGTACAAGACCGGCTCGGCCACTCCGAGTCATGCCAGCGAATGGCTCAAGGGCCTGCTGGAAATGCAGAAATATGCCGGCAACTCGCAGGAGTTCCTCGAGAACGTCAAGATCGACCTGTTCCCGGATGAGGTCTACATTTTCACGCCTGATGGCGATATCCTCAACATCCTGCGTGGCGCCACGGTGGTCGACCTGGCCTACGCCATCCACACCGATCTGGGCAACACCTGCGTCGCCGCCAAGATCGATCGCCATCTCGCTCCCCTGCGCAGCACGCTCAGTAACGGCCAGACCGTCGAAATCATCACCGCCCCCGGCGCTCGACCCAACCCTGTATGGCTGGACTTCGTCATCACTGGCAAGGCGCGCTCCAACATTCGTCACTATCTCAAACAGCTGAAGCATGAAGAGGCGCTGGAGCTGGGTAAGCGCATGCTGGGCAAGGCCCTGGCGGCGCTGTCTCTGGAAATCCGGGATATTCCCCAAGAGTCGCTGGACGCACTGCTCAAGCAGCTAAAGCTTGAAACCCTGGACGAGCTACTGGCAGACATCAGCCTGGGCAAGCGTGTCGCCGCCCTGGTGGCTCGCCAGCTGGCCGATATTATCGAACACCGCGAAGCCGCCATAACCGGCCCGAAAAAAAGGAGAAAGAAAGGCATGCTCAGCCGCTACACGCCCAGCTGGCTGAAAGGTAGTCAGGCGGGCCACACCACCGCGCGCCCACTGGCCATTCGCGGCACTGAAGGTTCGGTGGTGACCTACGCCAAGTGCTGTCGTCCCATCCCCGGCGACTCCATCCTCGGTTTTGTCAGCGCTGGCCGCGGCATCGTCATTCACACTCGCAGCTGCAAGAATGTGCGCGAATTTCGCAACAACCCGGAGCGCTGGATCGATGTGCAGTGGGAGCCGGACATAAAGAACACATTCTCGGTGGACATCCGCGTCGACACAGCCAATCAGCGTGGCGTTCTGGCCACTGTAGCCTCGGTTATCGCCGAGCAGGATTCCAATATCGAGAATGTTTCCATCGACGAGCGCGATGGTCTGTATTCATCCATGATCTTTACTATCAGCGTGCGGGATCGTGTACATCTGGCGCAGATCATTCGGCGCGTCCGCGCCATCGACAGCGTCGCGCGCATTGCACGTTCAAAATAATGCGGCGGAAGAGCACCGCGGATTCAGGCAGCCACGCACAACGCACAAACAGTAGAGGAGACGGGCATGACCAAACGAGAAATCATCCAGACAGACAAGGCACCCGCCGCCATCGGCACCTATTCGCAGGCCGTCAAAACCGGCAACACCGTGTACCTGTCGGGGCAAATTCCACTGCAGCCCAAAACCATGGAACTCGTCGAAGGCGATATGGCGGCACAAATCCGACGCGTATTCGACAACCTGCAGGCTGTCGCAGAAGCGGCCGGAGGCAGTCTGGCCGATATCGCCAAACTCAATGTCTACCTCATCGACCTGTCACACTTCGCGCAGGTCAATGAAATCATGGCCAGCTACTTTCAACAACCCTACCCGGCACGCGCTGCGGTCGGTGTCGCCGCCCTGCCCAAGGGCGCCCAGGTAGAAATGGACGCCATTTTGGAGCTGGGCGGTTGACGATGCCTTCGCAGGTGCGAACAAGCAACAATTAGTTGTTCTTGGCGCCCTGGTTGATCCATTTGGCGATAATGCCCGTCTCTTCCTTGGTGAGCGGCGGGCGATCACCATGCGGCATGTTGATGGACGGGTCGGCGCGGCCCTCGATCAGAATGGAAATAGTGCTGGAGGCACTATCCCCGGGGCGTACGATGGCACCGAACTTGGTGCCCTTCATAGTGCCCTCATAACTGCTTAAATCCAGGCCGCTGGCCACCTCACCCACACCGCCCGGCATATGGCACTCGCTGCAATGCTGCTGTAATACGGGCATCACATCCTTGCTGAAACTCACCGGCAGTTCCGTCGGTTCCTGGCTACAACCTGCCAGCAATACAACACTCGCCGCTGCAGCCGTGTGAATTAAAGTGGTCTTGCTTACCTTGATCATTTCATTCTCCATTGCGTGAAATTATAGTCTGACAATAACGCCCAGGACTGGCAAATTTATATATGTGCGCATAGTAAAATTCTTTTCTGCTCAGGTGAAATATTTCATGAAATATAAATGTATTAGGTTATACTCATATGTTAGGCGCGAAAGCCTTTAAAGCCAACCAAAATATATCCTGACTAGATACCCTTCTATGAAGCGCACCACCCAACCCTGCCTGGCAAGGCGCGGATAACTCCACAAAAAAATTTATCTTCGGGAGACGATAGACATGCTTGCAAAAGAGCACTGCAGCCATTTCCAGATGCTACCCATCGGCATGCGGGTACTGTTCAGTGGCACCCTGATTGTTCTCGGCACGGGCTATCTGTTTGCCATGATCTACATCTTCGAATCCCATGCCGGACGAGACGGTGACCCGGGCCTTTCCGTCAACGACCTCATCATCGCCTACAGCGGCAGCAAGTCGGACACCAAGCTTGAATCCGCCCTTAAGGGGCCCATGGCCAATATGCTGCCGCCCGAGGAAAACCACGAGATCGTTGCCTGGGTACGGCGCGGTGCCGCAGAGGCCGACTTCAAGTCTTCGGGCGTGGAGGGTATTGTCGAGCGCCGTTGTCTGATCTGCCACAACGGCTCCAATCCACACATCCCTGACCTTACCGGCTTTGAGGGTATCAGTAAGGTGGCAGAGGCCGATACCGGCATGGATATATTCACCCTGGTGCGTGTGTCCCACATTCACCTGTTCGGCATCACCTTTATCTTTTTTATTGTCGGCTCGATCTTCTGTCACTCATACATCCGCCCTCAGTGGATCAAGTGTCTCATGCTGATCACACCCTTTGTCGCCATCCTGTTGGATATTGGTTCCTGGTATCTCACCAAAGTGTACCCGCCCTTTGCCTGGGTGGTGATGATCAGTGGCGCCTTCATGGGTGCCGCTTTTGCCTTCATGTGGATAACGTCCATGTATCAGATGTGGTTCTACCGCCTGCCACCGGAGTTGATAGAGAATAAAGGCCGGGTTTCCTGATTCCGGACAATATTGCCTCTCTGTGAAAGTGCAGAGAGGCGATGCTTTCAGCTGCCAGACATCTTTCCTCCGCTAAACTTAGAGGTTTTTTAACTCGACAGACAGCAAGATTTGGCAGGAGTAGCGTTGAAATGAAGAGAACACTGGCAGTCACTATTGCAATTCTGAGCTACGGTCTCGCTACGACTGCCCTGGCGGCTGGCGATATCCAGGCAGGCAAGACAAAGAGCGCCGCCTGTATTGCCTGCCATGGCAAATGGGGCATCAGCAGCACTCCCGACTATCCCAATATTGCCGGACAGACTGAGCTCTATCTGGTTAAATCCCTGCGTGAGTTTCGCTCCGGCCTGCGCAAGGATCCCAGCATGAACCGCCTTGCCGAGGGGCTCAGCGACGCCGATATCGCCGATCTCTCTGCCTATTACGCCAGCCTGCGCCGCTGATACACGGGCATTGTGCCCGGCCCTGTAGCATGTAAAATTGCCGCACACCCATTGCCGGCCTGAATCGCGTGTGACTCCAACCCCCGCCCCCCTTGATGCCGCACCGCTGACGCAGCTCAAAGGCGCTGGCCCCGACATGGCCCAGCGTCTCGCCCGCCTGGGCCTGCATACATTGCAGGATCTGCTCTTTCATTTGCCCCTGCGCTATCAGGACCGCACCCGCATCGCGCCCATTGGCAGCCTGCACCCCGGCAACGAGATCAGCATCCGTGGCGAGGTGCAGCTCACCGACATCAAGCTCGGCCGTCGCCGCATGTTGTTGTCGCGCATCGCCGACGGCAGTGGCGCCATCACCCTGCGCTTTTTTTACTTCAGCGCCGCGCAACGGGCCGGCCTCGCCCGCGGCAGTTGGGTGCAATGCTTTGGTGAAGTCCGCAGTGGTCCCAGCGGTCTGGAGATGGTGCACCCGGAATATCGCCTCATTGAGCCCGGTGCCGACAGCCCGCAGCAGGAAACCCTGACTCCCGTTTATCCCACCACCGAGGGGCTGCGTCAGCAGACCCTGCGCAAGCTTATCGATCAACTGCTGGATGATTCTGCGCTGCTCGCTGACTGTCTGCCGGAACTGTTGCCCGCCGAGCTGCTGGCACAACGACAGATGCCTACCCTGCATGAGGCGATACGGTATGTGCACCGGCCACCGGCCGATGCCTCCCTGCGTGAACTGGATGAGGGCATTCACCCCGCCCAGCAACGGCTTGCCTTCGAGGAGTTGCTTGCCCACCAGCTCAGCCTGCGGCAGCTGCGTGAGCGTCAGGATCGGCACGCCGCTCCACCGCTGCATGCTACACAAACACTGCAAAGACCCTTCCTCGGCAATCTCGGTTTCCAGCTCACTGGCGCCCAGCAGCGCGTACTGGAAGAGATCAGTCACGACCTCGCCCGCCCCCAGCCCATGCAGCGGCTGGTACAGGGCGACGTCGGCTGCGGCAAGACCGTGGTTGCCGCGCTCGCCGCTCTGCAGGCGCTGGAGGCCGGCTTTCAGGTCGCTATCATGGCCCCCACTGAACTGCTTGCCGAACAACACCGACGCAATTTTGCACAGTGGCTGGAACCGCTGGAGATGGCACCGCACTGGCTGTCCGGCAAAAGCAAGGGCAAGGTTCGGGAACAGACCCTGGCCGCCATCGGTGACGGCAGCGCGCGGCTCACCATCGGCACCCAGGCGCTGTTCCAGGAGGGTGTCGAATTCCACAGCCTGGGGTTGGTGATCATCGACGAACAACACCGCTTTGGCGTGCACCAGCGTCTCGCCCTGCGCGAAAAGGGTGCCCGCGACGGCCGCTATCCGCACCAGCTGATCATGACAGCCACCCCCATTCCGCGCACTCTGGCGCAGACCGCCTATGCTGATCTCGACATCTCGGTGATCGACGAGCTGCCACCGGGGCGCAGCCCGGTGGACACGGTGGTGATCACCGACGACCGGCGCGATGCCGTCGTCACCCGCGTGCACGCCGCCTGCCGCGAGGGCCGTCAGGCCTATTGGGTCTGCACCCTGATCGAGGAATCCGAGACCCTGCAGTGCGAGACCGCACAGGATACCGCCGAGACCCTGCAGGCGGCCCTGCCCGATCTACGCATCGGCCTGGTACACGGGCGTCTCAAGGCGACGGAAAAAGAGGCCGTGATGGACCATTTCAAGACCGGTGACATTGACCTGCTGGTGGCTACCACCGTGATCGAAGTGGGCGTGGACGTGCCCAACGCCAGTCTCATGATCATAGAGAACGCCGAACGCCTCGGCCTATCTCAGCTACACCAGCTACGCGGCCGGGTGGGGCGAGGCAGTGCAAAGAGCAGCTGTGTGCTGCTCTACAAGCCACCCCTGTCAAAGACTGCACGGCAGCGTCTCGCCACCCTGCGCGAAACCAATGACGGCTTCGAGGTGGCACGCAAGGATCTCGAGTTGCGCGGCCCCGGTGAATTACTGGGTACCCGGCAAACCGGCCTGCTCGAGCTGCGCATCGCCAACCTGCAGCGTGACCAGGCCCTGATCCCCATCATCAGCCAATGCGCCGGACACCTGCTGCGTGAGCACCCGGACCAGGTTGCTGCGCTGATCCGCCGCTGGCTTGGCGACGGACTGCGCTATGGCAGCGTCTAAGATCCAGCCACAAACTACCTTCCACAATCCTCCCGAATGGGTGGTTTTTTTGGCGCCCCCCAAGGTCGTTTTTTTTGTCACGTTATTCGCTTACTCTTGCAGAACATTCCTCAACGGAAATCACCATGACTAACCAGGACTGGATACAACGCGACCTGTCGGTGCTGTGGCACCCCTGCACGCAGATGAAGGACCACGAGCAGCTGCCACTGATCCCCATCCGCCGTGGCCAGGGCGTGTGGCTGGAGGACTTCGACGGCCAGCGCTATCTCGATGCCATCAGTTCGTGGTGGGTCAACATCTTCGGTCACGCCAACCCACGCATCAACGCCCGCATCACGGCCCAGCTGGGTGAGCTGGAGCACGTACTGCTGGCCGGTTTCAGCCATGCACCGGCCATCGAGCTGGCTGAGCGGCTGGTGGATATCACCCCCGCCGGGCTGACCCGTGCCTTCTTTACCGATAACGGCTCGGCGGCGGTGGAAGCGGCGTTGAAGATGAGCTTCCACTACTGGCGCAATCGCGGGCAGACGCAAAAAACAAAATTCATTTCTCTTGCCAACAGCTATCACGGCGAGACCCTGGGGGCGCTCGCGGTCGGCGATGTGGCACTCTACAAGGAAACCTACCAGCCGCTGCTGATGCCGGTGATCAGCGTGGCCTCGCCCGACTGCTATGCGCGCGAGACGGGCGAGAGCTGCGCCGACTACTCACGCCGCCAGTTCGCGGAAATGGAGGCCACCCTGGCCCGTCATGCCGACGAGGCCTGTGCGGTGATCATCGAGCCGCTGGTGCAGTGCGCCGGCAACATGCGCATGTACGATCCGGTCTATCTGCAATTGTTGCGCGAGGCCTGTGATCGTCACGGTGTGCACCTCATCGCCGACGAGATCGCTGTCGGCTTCGGTCGCACCGGTACCCTGTTCGCCTGCGAGCAGGCCGACATCCGCCCCGATTTCATGTGCCTGTCGAAGGGCCTCACCGGCGGCTACCTGCCGTTGGCGGTGGTGATGACCACCGACGACACCTACGATGCCTTCTACGACGACTACGACACCCTGCGCGCTTTCCTGCACTCACACAGTTATACCGGCAACCCACTGGGCTGCGCGGCGGGACTGGCGACGCTGGATATCTTCGCCGAGGACGATGTGCTGGTTAATAACCGCCGATTGGCGCAAGTGATGGCGGAGGCCACGGCGGATCTGGCCGACCATCCGCACGTCGCCGAGGTGCGCCAGCGGGGCATGATTCTGGCCATCGAAATGGTGCGCGACAAGGCGACAAAGACGCCCTACGACTGGCGCGAACGGCGCGGTCTGCACGTCTACCGACATGCGTTAAAGGAAGGGGTGCTGCTGCGGCCACTGGGCAACGTGATCTATTTCATGCCGCCCTACGTGATCACGGAGGAGCAAATTCAGCAGTTGGCGCGAGTGGCGCGGGAGGGCATCGACATCGCCACGCAGGATTGAGGGATCTATGCGTCTGGCGACGGTTCGTCCAGTTTCGATACCGTGGCGCCGGCGGATTTGAGCAGGGCTTCCAGTTTGTCCTGATCCGGGATCTGTACCGCCTGTTCCTGCAGCATGGCGTACTCCAGTACCAGCGGCAGCGATTCCTCCGGCTCGGAGATGACGCCGATGTTGGCCTGATCCACCAGGGTCAGGCGCGGAATGCCCTGCAGCTGCAGGGCGTAGAAGGGCAACTCGGGGTCACCGCCGATGCCGTTCAGTACGGCGATACGCCCGCGGCGTGAAATCTCGCCGCGCGGCCGGTCGTTGGCGGCCTCGAAGGACAGCAATGGAATCCGCAGGCCGCGCCATTCCAGCATCCCCAGCCACCACGCCGGCGCATCGTCCACCGGCTCCGGCACTTGCCAGTCGATGATCTCGGCAATGCAGGTGGTGGGCAACAGTAGACGCATGTCCGCCAGGGGAATCAGCTGACTGCGAACCGTGGTACCGGGCAGGATGTCCGCTTCTGACATGGGGGTGTCCTCTTCGTTGTCTGATTGCTATTTACTGTTGCGAATGACCGTTACGAAAATATTCGCACAGGTGCCGCGCAATGGCCTGCGGACCGGCGCTGTAGGTTACCGTATGGGTCTTGCGCGCCTGGTCCGGCATGCTGCTGATGACGCAGCTTTTCACGTCTTGCGCCCACACGATGCCGCCCTGGCGTGCCACCGCCAGGCAGCCCTCAGCGCCATCGTCACCCATGCCACTGAAGACAATAGCACCCACCCGGTTGCCGTAATGCTTGGCCACGGCGGCCATCACATGGTCGATGCTGGGCGAGTAGACCGCATCGGCGGGCATCGCCGTTAATGCCACATAGCCGTCTTCGGTCAGCTGCAAATGCCGGTCCGCCGGGGAAAGAATCACCTCGCCGTGGCGCAGTACATGGCCCAGTTTGGCCGGCAGCACGCGAAAGGCGCTGACCCGGTTGAGCTGTTCCGCCAGCAGCCGCACATGGTTGACGCCAATGTGCTGGGCGAGGATGAAGGCTACCGGCAGATCAGCATCCACTGCAGCAAGGAAATCCCGCACCGCCTGCGGGCCACCCAACGAGGCGCCCAGCACCCAGACGTTCTCCGCCGCGCCGCGAGGCCGGGAAACTTCGCGTGGCGGCGCAGCCACATCGGCGAGCGGTGCGGGCCCCTCAGTCACGTTCGGCATGGGCGGCGGCGCGGCCGTGCGCACCATGTCGATCAGTTTTAGCGCCAGGCGCTTCGCCCACTGGCTGTTGGCGCGACCTCCGCCGGGGCTGCTGTCGTTGAACATGATCGGCAGCGTGCTGTGCTCCAACAGGCCGTCAATGAGTTCGATCTCCGACTCGATTTCCTCGCTTAAGTCCACCAGCAGCACATCCGCCGACAGCTTTTCTACGGCCTGCAGTGAAGCCGCATCCATACCGCCGCTGTGCACCACCCTCAGTCCGGCCGTTTTCAGCAACGCCCGCAGGTGCGTGGCGTGCTCGGTGCTGGCAGCGAGTATCGCGACACGGGCGGGCAGTGCATCCATCACGGTGACCATTTGTTGTCCGTGGCAGATCAGGCCGTTGCACCCACCAGCGTGCGGATATTGTCGATCAGTTCGGCCTCCTGATAGGGCTTGCCCATATATTCGTTGACGCCGATGTCCATGGCCCGCTGGCGATGTTTCTCTCCGGTGCGTGAGGTAATCATGATGATCGGTACCTGCCGCAGACGCTCGTCATTACGCATGGTCGTCGCCAGTTCATAGCCGTCCATGCGTGGCATTTCCACATCCAGCAGCATGATGGCGGGGACTTGCTCCAGCATCACGGTTAGCGCATCGACACCGTCCTTGGCGGTGATGACATCGAAATCATAACGCGACAGCAGGCGTTCCGTGACCTTGCGCACAGTGATGGAATCGTCCACCACCATCACGGTCAGGCGTTGTTCCTCGACCTGTTCTTCCTCAGCGGCCATGGGTAGCAGTGGCTCGGCCGTGCCGTGCTGCTGGGCCAGGATCGAGCGCACCAGATTGCCGACGTCGAGGATCAGTGCCACTTCACCATCGGGCAGAATCGTCGCCCCGGAAAGCACATTCACGGCGCTCAGCTGCGGTCCCACAGACTTGATGACGATCTCCTGCCGGCCCAGCAGGACATCCACCTGGAGCGCCACGCGGTGATCACCGCTGCGTAGCAGCAACAGGGGAATGCGTTGCTTGGCCTCCGGCAGGATCGGCGGTACGCCGGTCAGCACCTTGCCCAGACTCAGGTACTGGTAACGGTTGCCGGCATAGTCGAAGTGGCTTTCCGTGCCTGTCACCAACGGCTCCAGCTCGTCGTGGCTGGCGCGAATCACGTGTTCCACATTGGGCAACTGAATGGCATAGGTTGCTTCGCTAACCTGCACCATCAGTGCCTGGTTGACCAATACGGTGAGCGGCAGACGGATCAGGAAGCTGGTGCCCTTGCCGTGCTGGGTATCGATATGCAGGGTGCCGCCGAGCTGCTTGATTTCGGTATTCACCACATCCATGCCCACGCCGCGACCGGATATCTGCGTGACTTCCTTGGCGGTGGAAAAACCGGATTCGAGGATGAAGGTCATCAGCTCACGGTCACTGAGGTCGGCATCGGGCAGCAGACGCCCCTTTTCAATGGCTTTTTCGCGCAGGGCGGTGATATCGAGACCACGGCCATCATCGTCCACCTTCAGCACGACTTCAGAGCCCTGATGGTCGAGATCGATATGGATGATGCCGGTGGCCGGCTTGCCGGTGGCCTCGCGTTCCGCCAACGGCTCGATACCGTGATCAACGGCGTTGCGCAGGATGTGCTCCAGTGCCGGCACCAGGCGGTTCAGCTGGCTGCGATCCAGTTCACCCTCGGCCCCACTGACTTTTAGTTTCACCTGTTTGTCTGTTTCCACCGCCGTCTGCCGCACGATGCGGCGCAGGCGCGGTAAAATACTGGAGAAGGCCACCATGCGAGTATGCATCAGGCCTTCCTGCAACTCGCTGGTGACGCGCTGCTGTTGCAATAGCAGGGTATCGGTATCGCCGGACAGCTCTTCCAGCAGACCCTGAATACTGGTCAGATCGCCGAGACTCTCGACCATGCCGCGTGACAGCTGCTGCATGGTGGAAAAACGATCCAGTTCCAGCGGGTCGAAGTCCTCGGCATGGGTGTCACCGCCGGTATCATGGCGATACATGATCTGTGTTTCGGTCTCGATCTCGAACTTGCGCAGCTGCTCGCGCAAACGACTCACCGTCTGATCCAGCTCTGCCAGATTGAAGCGCCAAGCGGTCAGCTGCTGGGCGATACGGGCGCTGTAGATATTGATCTCGCCGGAAAAATTCACCAGATCATTGAGCAGGTCGGCACGTACCCG
>VAPM010541006.1_pt1 | contig 14724 bp, 13 predicted proteins | sample 3395091 | NCBI WGS metagenome assembly VAPM01 (sample SAMN08290445, study PRJNA428436) | hydrothermal vent metagenome | isolation source: Deep-sea hydrothermal vent chimney 3 | place: Pacific Ocean: Juan De Fuca Ridge | reverse complement strand
GTTGTCGCCATAGGCCCACTATGACTCCGCCTCGCGCCTTGCCTGGTAAAAAATGGGACTCATTCTAATGTTACAAAATGAGTGACGACCTACACTAGGTTGTAGGCTTTATTGCACCCGGCATTATATATCGGGCGCGGAATGTTTTTTTAACAACGTCCTGAAGTCACGGATTCAGGAACCTGTTAATGGGGCATTACAGGGTGCTCAAGGTGTCGATGAGCCTCGGGCAGGGCTCAAGAAAACTCAGGCCGATGCCTTTGGGTGTGCTACGGACGATGATGGCCTTTACCGGCGGTACGGCACGCATGTAGCTGGGGCTTTCGGCGATGATTTCGACGGTGTGATTGGGCTTTAATTTTGCCGAGTCCAGTTCGATAAAGAGACCGTTCTGGCTGAAATTACGGATATGGGCGCTAATAATGCCTAGCGGTTCGTAACTGATACGGGTCGGGGTGTTGGTCGGGCTGCGGGTCTGGTGGCGGCGTTCCATTTTCCGTGAGACTCCCTGTGGGGTTGTTGGCGCGCGTAGTGAGCCATGGCACAGAGGCCACTTGCTGTGGATTAGCAAGTGTCTGATTGGCTCGGGCGGGTATTGCCGAGCTGCGCACTATAGCGGCACGCGACAGCAGCGGGTATTGGGGTTAGCATGGCAAAATTAAGGGTAATTGCCTACTGCTGCGAGGGGTTGGCGTTGTGCTATGGCTGTGCGTGCCGCTCACTGCGCCGACCGTTTGCCGGTAGGGTGAAACGGAAGGTGGCGCCGCCGGCGTCGTTGACCTCGTGGCTGAGGCGGCCGCCGTGATCCTCGATGATGGTGGTGCTGATGGCCAGTCCCAGTCCCATGCCCTCGGGCTTGGTGCTGAAGAAGGGTGAAGAGAGTTTGTCTCTGGTGTCGTCGCTAAAGCCGGGGCCGGTGTCGCTGATAGTGATACTGATTTCCTGGCTTTTGCAGCAGTCGAGCATGATTTTTAATTCCTTGCGGTCGCTTTCTACGCCCTCTTTCACTTCACTCAGTGCATCGATGGCGTTGCGCAGCAGGTTGAGGATCACCTGTTCCACCTGGATGGCATCGGCATTGACCAGCGGCAGTGTGGCATCCTGCAGGATATCCAGTTTGATCTCGTTGCTGAGGATTTCACCGCGCACCAGACTCACGGCACGGCGCACCACCTGGGTGATGTCGGTGGGTTCGCGGTGTGGCTTGCCCTTGGTAACGAAGTTGCGCAGATGCTGAACGATGGTGGCGGCGCGTTGCGCTTGGACGATGATCTGCTCCAGGATGGGGCCGAGCTTTTGTGGATCGTCATCGGCCTTGCGCAGGCGGTGCAGGCAGCCCTGAGTATAGGTGGCAATCGCGGCCAGTGGCTGGTTTATTTCATGGGCCAGGCCGGAGGCCATTTCACCCACGGTGTTGATGCGTGCCACGTGTGCCAGTTTTTCCTGATGCTGGCGGGCGATCTCCTCGGCCTGTTCGCGCTCGGTGATCTCCTTGCGCAGCTGTTCGTTGATGCTGCTCAGTTCCTGGGTGCGGTCGGCCACCAGTTCTTCGAGATGCACGCGCTGCTTTTCCTGCTGGTCGGTTTCGCGCGCATACTTCAGCTGCTGGTTTTCACGTCGCAGTTCGGCCAGCTCTGCTTCCAGTTGGTGGATTCTTTCATCGTGAGGGGTATCGTTGATCGGTGCGTCTTGCATGGTGCTTGTTCTCCGGGCGTGGTTGCCGGTGATGGTGTCGACATTTCGATTGTGTGCCCAACGGATGACTATTTCCAGCGAAACAATACCGCACCCAGAAGCAGGAATACTGCGCTCATCAAGGTCAGAACCATCAGCTGGGTGCTGATGCCCGCCAGCCCGGCGCCATCGATCATGATGGCGCGGGCGGCGTCGATGATGTGCGTCAGCGGGAACAACAATGCCAGTTTTTGAACCAGCGGGTTGGCCCCCTCCAGTGAAAACCACACCCCGGAGAGAAACATCATCGGCCAGCTCAGCACGTTGAGAATGCCGCCAGCCAGCTCTTCGCTGGCGATGCGTGCGGCCACCAATAGACCGAGACTAATGAGGCTGACGGCGCCAAGGGTGAATACCAGCAACAGCAGGGCGTAGTTGCCGAACATGCTGAAGTCGATGAACAGATCGGCGCCGGCGTAGACGCCGCTGGTGATGGCGAGGATCAGCCACAGGCGCGACACCACCTGTGCACTGAGAAATTCAAAGGCGGTCAGCGGCGTGGCCTGCAGGCGCTTGAGTACGCCGCTCTTGCGGTAGCGCACAATGACATAGCCGACGCCGAACAGGGCCGAGAACATCATGTTCATGGCCAGTATACCGGGGATCAGCCAATCCACGTAGCGGATTTCGCGGCCGCTGACGGTCTGCCGTTGGAAGTTGCCGGCCGGGCTGTTCGCTATATCAGCCACTGTGTCCGCACCGTGCAGCACCCGCTCCAGCAGGTAGCCCTTGGGTGAGTCGCGGTTGATCCAGTAATGGTGCTGGTCGAGATCGAACAGCATGTCCAGCTGGTGGCGTTCCACCTTGGTGATGGCCGGAGCCAGCTTGCTGATGGGAATGAACTGGATGTAGTCGGTGCGGAAGAAGGCCTGAGTCTTTTGTACCTCCGCCAGTTTCTGTACGGGATCTGCGGCATAGACACCGACCTTGTAGAGGTCCATGGGCTTGCCGGAAAAGGCGAAGGCGAAGCCGGCGACGATGAGCACGGGGAAAAAAATGTTCCAGCCCAGCGCCGAGCGGTCGCGGACGAATTCGCGATTGCGGGCCTTGAGCACGGCCAGAAAGCGACGCCAGCTCATGCGCGTAGCTCCTCGCCGGTGAGGGCCAGAAACAGGTCTTCGAGGGTGCGTGGGCGGATCTGCAGACCGGCCAGAGAAATGTCATTGTCGAGCAGGGTGCGAATGGTGGCGTTGATGTCGCGGCTGAGGATTTCCACTGTCTTTTCTTCCTCGTGCAGGGTGATCGGCAGGGGGAGCCTGGCCGGGTCACCGGGAATGTCGGCGCGCGGCAGCTGTAGTACCACCTCGTCGAAATGCTCGGCCAGCAGGGTCTTGGGTGAGCCGCGGGTGATGATTTTGCCGTGATCCATGATGGCGATCTCGTCACATAGTTCGTAGGCCTCTTCCATGTAGTGAGTGGTGAGCAGGATGGTCTTGCCCTGTGCACGGATGCGCTTCACCAGTGCCCACAGATTGCGCCGTGCCTGCGGGTCGAGGCCAGTGGTGGGTTCGTCGAGAAATACCACCTGCGGGTCGTTGACCAGGGCGATGGCCAGCAACAGGCGTTGGCGTTGTCCACCGGACAGCTTGCGACTGTCACGATCGAGAAATTCTCCTAGCGAGCAAGTATCGATGAGTTCGTCGATGGGTGTGGTGCGTGGGTAGAAACTGCCGAACATCTGTAGCGCCTCACGTACCGTCATGTAATCCTGCAGCGCGGTGGACTGGAACATGATGCCTGCATCGTTGCGGAAATCCGCGCCCACGGGTTTGTTGCGGTAGAGGATTTCGCCGCTATCGGTGTGAGTGATGCCTTCGAGCATTTCGATGGTGGTGGTCTTGCCGGCGCCGTTAGGGCCGAGTAGGCCAAAGCAGGTGCCCGCCTCGAGACCGAAGCTGACGCCATTAACGGCTGCCACGTCACCGAAGCGCTTGATCAGGTTGGTGGCCTGTAACAGAACAGCCATGCGGGGTGATCCTCAAGCCGGAGAAAGCGGCATAGGATAGGGGGCGAAGGCGGGTAAAGGAAGGGCTGGCACCTGGACGGCGCTCATTCCTGGGTGATATTTCAGGATTCAGAGGGTTCGCCGGTGTTCATGGCAATACGGCTTTTTCCTGATTCTGGTGGTTTACGGCCGATGGTGGGTTGGTCCGTTCTCGGGGGCGCCGCAACTGTGGCGGCACATGGAAGTACTGAGTCTCTTGTTGAATGCTCTGTTCCTCAATGATGGCACCGAACTGTTGCTGCAGCCAGTTCAGCGTTTCATCAACCAGGCTCTCCGGCACACTGGCACCGGAGGTCAGTAATACGGTGCCAACGGTATCGAACCAGTGTCGCTGGAGTTCCTCGGAACCGTCGATCATCCGCGCGGGTGTGCCCAGTGATTGGGCGACGTCGGCAAGACGCCGTGAGTTAGAGCTGTTCTGGCTGCCGATGATGATTGCAAGTTGTGCCTCAGAGGCCAGTTTTCGCACGGCCTGTTGGCGATTGTGGGTGGCATAGCAGATATCGTCTGTACGGGGTTGCTCGATGTGGGGGAAGTGTCGTTGCAGGGCCGCTTCGATGTCCTGTTTGTCGGCCACGCTGAGGGTGGTCTGGGTCAGATAGGCGATACGCTCGGGTTTGCCTACATCAAGGGCCGCCACGTCGTCTATGGATTGCACCAGATGGATGGCGCCTGGCGCTTCGCCCATGATGCCGACCACCTCGTCATGGCCTCGGTGGCCTACCAGCACGAGGGTATAGCCCTTGCGTGCATAGCGCACCGCCTCACCATGCACCTTGGCGACCAACGGGCAGGTGGTATCGATAACGTTCAATCCACGTGCCTGTGCCTCCTGTCGTATCCTGGGCGACACGCCGTGAGCACTGTACATGAGTGTCGCGCCTACCGGTACATCCTGCAGGTGATCGACGAAGACAACGCCGCGGGCGGAGAAACGCTCGACCAGATATGCGTTATGGACAATCTGATGATAGACATAGAGGGGGGCGCCGAAGTGTTGCAAGGCCAGTTCAAGGCTCTTGATTGCCATCTCGACGCCGGCACAATAGCCCCTTGGGTTTGCCAGTAGAATTCGCATGGGTCATCTCCTATGACTGGGATGCTCTCCCCGCAGTCCATGATCAAACTTTTTGCCTCGTACTCCGCCAAGGAATATTGGCGGAGTACGAGTGCAGTAGCCTGCGCCTGATAAATTTATGATGCAAGCTGCAAATTACCCTTATTGCCACACCGATTTCCGGTACTATAATCTGATTAATTCAATCCGAATTTCGTCCATTACCGGCCAGGAGGCACTATGAACACACGCGCTGAATCAGTCGTCAAGGAACAACCTACCGGCCTGGAGGACGTCACCCGCTCGATTCGGGCTGTGATGCGCGCCTCGCGCGCCGTGGGTGAGGCATCGGCGGATGTGCTGGAGCGTGAACTGGCGATGGCCATCAGTATCTCCGAGCAGATCCGGGATAATGTATTTTCTGAGAAGATGCTGAAAGAGGCCCGCACTGAAGGCCTGCCGGCCCGCCTGCGCTCCGATGCCCATCGTGCCTTGGATCTGGCCGCCGATGCCGGTGCCATCGTCTACAACAGCGCGCTGGCCTTTCTGGAAAATTTTGCCGATGAGCGCCGCGCACCGCTGGCTTCGTTGAATGCGACATCCAATACCCTGACCACAGCGGAACCCGTCAGTAAGGGTTGATTTTCATCCCTCGTTGGCTGGCGCCTCACGGGATAGCTCCTCTGCGGGCAGTACCTCGAATTCCACCTTGATCGCCAGATCACCGTTATCCACGCCAATGTGCGCCACATAATCACCGGGGGCGGTCTGCGCATCGGTATTGATGAGCAGGGTCAGTTTTTCGAAATCCTTGGGGGCGATGTCCAGACGTTCCGGCTGAAAACGCAGGGCGGTCTCGGTCAGGGGTTGGCCGGCGCCGATGCGTGTGCCGCACATGTCCTGACAGGCAAAGATCAGGTTTTCCATGGGCTGGTCGGCAGGGTTCTCCATCGATAGCGGGATGCGCAGTGTCCCACCCTGATGGACTTTGGGAAGGCTTGTCGCGGTGCTGTTTTTTTCATGCTTGCCCATGGGTTCGGTGGTCCGGGTGTCTGCCGATGCATCCTTGTCTGATCCACGCCCGGTTGTTCCGCCCGTCGCTCCACCCACCACTGAGACCACGAGACCCATGACGTTGGTCAGGGTGGTTACCCCATAATGCACCATCTCGCCGAGCGGCCCTTGCCGGGTGCCCGGGCTAGCGACGGGGCTGCCCGCGGCGGTGACTTCCGCCAGGGTTTTGGCAATCGCCGCACCCACGCCAAAGGCCGCATTGATGACGTCTGAGACACCCTCTGCCACCGATGGGGTGGCGTGCTGCTCTTGCTGTTCGTTCTGCTCTTGTTTGTTCATGATTATCGGGCCAGTGATCATTTTTTAAGTAGGACGGGAAGCCGCTGATCGAATTCAAGGATTGCCCGGTGGCGTGGTCTTGGGTTGCGGGCATGGATCATCCTCACACTGCTGGGGTGTGGCCACCGTGGCGCCCGTCAGGCGCAGGGACATGACGCGGTTCTTGCCCATGCGCAGTTCCATGACATAGTCGGAGGCGATATGCCAGGGGTTGCAGAAGCGCAATTGCAGGGGCGTACGCATTTGTAGTGCGTGATGAATGGGTTCGGCAAGCGCGGTATTCACCTTCAGTGCATGATCCAGCGGTTCGATCTTGTGGGTCTGATGATGATCGTTGGCGAAATGATGGGCCATGCGGACATGTAACGGGGCCTTTTCATCGCCCTTGAGGGTGATCTCGCCGGAGACCTTGCATTCGCAGGGGTGGTCTGCATCCCAGCACACCATGTGAACCAGCGGCTGCTGGGGGTGGGTCGCATGCTGTATTTGATGTTTAACCGGCGGTTTTTCGCAGTCACCATGCACCTGCAGGCTGCCATCGTGGTGAAAGCTGTCACCGGCCTTCTGTTCGATGACGAGGGTTTTGCTTTCCCGGGACTTCTTCTCTGCCATGAGTCACTTCCTGCCGCTCAGCGGATTTGATAGACATCCATGATGAATTCATTGTCACAGATCCAGCTTTCCAGCTGGATCTCTACTTCGTGATCACCACCCAGGCAGGCGTGGGCAAACTTGATGCCCGCCTCGTCTGAATCATGCAGGCACAGTTCTTCGTTGTCCACCAGCACCCTGAACTCGCCGGGCAGCTTGAACTGGAAGCGATAGACGCCGGGATTGAAGCAGCCCAGGCCCCGCCACGCAGCCGGATAGGGAATGCGCAGGTCACGCAGGGTCTGGGGTTGGAGATCGCTGCTGGGTACGCCTTCGGTGCAGGCAAAGCCCTCCGGCCCGTGGTCCAGCGATTCGCGGGCGATGGTGATCCATACCGGGCGGCTGGCCGAGGCCAGATGCGCCAATAGTTTCGCAGCGAACACCAGGCCCACATTGGCCTGCTCTACTTTATCGACGGTGGACATTTCGCCGGTCTCGAGCTGGTTCAGGCGGGACATGGAGGTGTAGCCGGTAGTGGTATTGCTGGGGTCGTAATGTGTGGTGTCGTCCGTACGGCCCTCGTCACCGTGGCTGGCATCATTAGAATTCTCCGAGTTGCTGTCCTTGATCAATATGGCGTTGACCTGCATGCGCAGATTGTCACGCAGGCCTGCTTCGAACAGTTCATAGGATAGCGACCCCTTGGGCACAAATAGATCCAAGGTCGTCGGTGTAAAGGGTGTCAAGCCGATGGTATTGCCTGGACCGGTGAAAGGGGGGGCGGTGGTAAAGCGTACGTGGGCGAAGCTGCTGGCGGGACCGCTGCTGCCACTGAAGGGGGCTCGAATAAGGCTCAGGGATTCCACGAAGCCATCTACTCGCTGGGCGCGCCGGTCACCAAAGGCGCTAAGGCTGTTGTCCAGGGCTACGGCGTGGATGCGCCCTCTGATGGCGCCGTATTCGGCGCCAGTATCGGTCTCTGTACCGACAAAAAACTGTGCCAGCCGCCCATGGGTTTGGGCCTCGCGGATCATCTCCAGTTGCTGGTTAACGACCAGGCGCTCCGGTGATTGTAGATCCAGCTCCAATATTGTCGTGCTGAGATCCGTGGTGACGACCTCGACGAGCGCCATATCATGCTGTTCCTGGTCACCCGCAGTTCGGTTGCGGGCCAGCACCGACACACTCACCACCAGCCCCACAACGACGATCAGGTTAGGTGGTGGATCCAGTTGGTCACGGCTGATGCGTGCCGCCTGCTGGATCTCGTTGCCCGATTCGCTCTCCGTGTGCTCAATGAACACCGGTTCAGCACGATTCATGGCATCGCGCAGGATGCCGATCTTGGTCAGGCGCTCATTGAAGCGTTCCGGGTCGCCGTCGATATCGCGTACCACGTACACGCCGCTGCCACCATCGCTGTGAATCAGGGTTACACGTACAAGGCCGGCGCGCCCGACCTCGATCTTCTGCACAAAACCTCGTACCGTTGCCATGACAAATACTCCTTTTTCTTGATTCAGATTCTCGCTTCAGAAAAGCGGCTTAATCATTCATTGCGGTGATAATGTCGCAAAGTAACTCTCTTATGGTTAGGGATCCGGGCGTGGCATCCGCCGCCTGTCGCGCAGATCCTCGGCGCTGCGTGACAGGCGCCGGATAGACAGCTCACCGGGAAACACAAAACCATCGCGGAACACCGTGATGCCGGTCAGGCAGCTGGTAATTTCGGCAATGCCATTCACCACCGGCGGGATGGGTTCAATAATGGCGCCCTGCTCATTGGCAATGTCCTCCGCCACCTCGCCGCCCACCCTGTCGATGGTGATCTCGATGACGACCAGGGCGATCCAGCCGGCGATGGGGATAATGATTTCCAGAAAGACGTCACAGCAACTCTGATCGAAATCGAAGTCGCCCACGACGGGAGAGTCGATCACCAGTTCACAGCCTTCTTCGCTGTCTTCGCGGTGTGCGCGCATGAAGACAGGTCCTTCGAATTCCACCGTGGGATCCCACCAGCAATCGATCTTGACCTTGGTCTTGCCGGTTATCCACAGGTGTCCCTCGCTTTCTTCATGTTCACCAGGATTGGCCAGGGAGACGTTGAGTTCGTAGAGTACGGCATCACCTTCCGGTGTCTCTATCAGTTCGCCATCCTCGGTGCCGACGCCCGGAAATTTGTCGGCAATCACCGCCTGAATTTCTTCCTGTACCTTTGCCGCTCCCACCGCCAGGGCCAGCTCATTGCCATCGAGGAAGTTGTCCGGTGCAGAATCATCCTCCGCCGTGCCCGAGCGCCGATTGAGCAGGATGGCGAGGATACCGTCGTCCACCAGCAGAAAACCCACCGGGGTGCTCAGCGGCTCGTCTTCGTCGCCGGACTGGGGACTGTAGACGGGATATCGGCGTGTGTTGATGTAGGTGGCGATTTCATCCTGCAATAATTGCTGCGCCGCAGCCTCCGTAAAGGCCGGTTCGGTGATGACGCCAAAGGCGCTGATCATGCCCTTTGCCTGGGTGGCAAGAGAGAGAGCGATCTGGCTGCTGGCGAAGTGAGGGTTGTCCAGCTCTACGGTGGTGGCAAGATCGGTATTGATGGGTTCGGCGGTCATGTCGATAGTGACGCTGGTGTTTGTCTGCTCTATCTTGCGATAGAAGATCAGCCGGCCGAAGGAGCTGTATTCACCCACAACGGGCACCGAGGGGAGGTAGACATGGATGGGCGCCGTTACCTTGAGATACTGCTCGGCAGCTATCGTTTCCAGTACCACTTCAATCTCGTAAGGAGTCGCAGCATTGGGCGGTACCAGTGTGCTATCGCGATTGCCGTCGTAAAGGGTGACGGTGTTGCCGCCTGAACTGAAAGTGTGAACAGGTATGGCCTCATAGGCGTTGTGCACGGCATTACGGAACTGCTCCACGCCAATGCTCGGCACCCCGCTGAGGTCGCTAATGTCGATATCGGCGCTGGTGATGCCAAAAAAGCTCAGTCCCAGTACCTCGTCGCCATCTTCGTCCCAGGCGGTCAGCAAGGCGGGAATGGCGGCCTGCGCCTCCAGCAGGATTTCGCTCAAGGCCGGGTCGGGGGCGTCCGCCGTCTGTGCCTGCAGTTCAAAAGGAAAGGAAAACAGGATGTGCTTGTCATCCTGAAAACTGAGATCGGCGGGCTTGTCTTCGTCATCCAGCACCCGCACATTGATGGTGAATTCGCGCCCGGAAAAGGTCCGCGTCAGCGGCCCCACATTGTGGGGGTAGCGGTCTTCGGATTTGAAGGCCAGGTGAAAGATTTCCTTGACCGAGTCAATTCCCAGCTCTACGCAAAAATCAAAATTGGAGGTCAGGTTCATTCCTTTACCTCCGGTTCCGGCAGTGTCACCTTGCGGAACCAGCGCCGAAAGACGTTACGTCGCTTACCTTCCTTGATCAGCCGATAGCTGTAACGGCTGTGCAGGCGCAGCCCGCGTCGCTGAATGATCGCCAGCTCCAACAGGTCACGGGCGACGGGGCTGCTGTCTTTGTAAAAATAAAGATCCTCCAGGCTCAAACGTTTAGGTGTGCGCTTGGCCGGCTTGAGTTCAGGCACGGTTGCCCCTAAGTCCATCCTGCGTATCGAAGGTGGCATCTCCTGCATGCGCACCCGCCCTGTGCGTCGTGGACGTGACGGGAGGTGTGAATATCGATGCGTGCGCTTTGGCCGCAAGGCCTGCAGGCGTTTTTCCACTGCTGGATCATGCACTGACTTGTAGCTCGGCGTAAGATCGCCGGTATCCAGTGGCGGTAGGTGTAGTTTTTCAAACAGTGTTCGGCTCAGCCAGGCCGAGTTATTCGGTCGTGGAACCTCGCACAATACTTCGGTCAAGCGTGCCTCCAGTTCCTCCCGTCGTTCACGCATGGCCGGTCGGTGACGCAGGCGTGAAAGAATATGGTGGACCACTGGCCGGGAAAACTTGACGCCTGCCTCTTTCATGGCCAGTACTGGATTGATGAACAGCATGGCGGCAAGCCCTGGCTTGGCATTGAGCAACCGGTTCAGCTGCGGCCCCAGTGCACCCAGTGTTTTTTCATCCTTGATTTCGAGGCTGCGGGTCTTGGTTTTTCTTCCCACAGTCTTTACCCCGCGTGAGGCATCGTTATCAATCGTTTTTGATGTAGCCTGTCTTGATTTGGGTTTTGCTTTGGCAGATGCCGAAGCGGAGCGAGTCTTGCGTTTCTTTTCGGTCATGTTGACCCCCGTATGAGTACGGAGCGACCTCCCTGTTTCCCTGATGCAGTCGGCAGGTTAGCGTGAGACTCAAGGGCACTTCTAATAATAGATTACGGCCAGAGGTCGCAATCTATTATTAGAAGTGCCCTTGAGTCTTCCGGACGTCTATTTATGGCCTATGTTTAGCGCATTAATCGGAACACGGCAAGCTATTCCTGTTGTGCATTTGTTACATCCGTGGAAACATGCAAAATGCACCCAGCAGTAAAACCGCTTGACCTTGTGCCGCAGGCCTTATAGCTTTTCCTGCCTCGGCCATGACGCCTCAATGCCCATGCCCGGCACGCATGTGTCAGCCGGGACGTGTCACTTACTAGTAGTGCGCGTCGCAAATAAATCTAAAAAACTCAGCACGATTGATGTAATCAGCTGTTTTTTCAATATAACTGGAGTGTGTTGCAGTAATGCCGGCCAACCTGCGCCCCCGATCCGCGTTATGCTCCGGACAAGCTGCCGTTGCCCTGGGGCCTGAAGGCCCGTTTCCCCGAGTCCGTTTGCGTAAGGTGCTGGAGCGCCGCTGGCTTCACTACGCGTTTTTGTCACGTGATCACGAACTGGGCATGGTGGCCAATGTGGCCTGGCTGGGTCCGGGACTCGAGGCCGAGGACGCAGAGCCCCGCTGCACGTCTATCCTGCTGGTGCATAAGCGCGGTGAAGGCTGGTGTGCCAGTCAGTTCAACACCATAACGTCGACGCCGTTGTGGTCTGCCTTCCGGCAGCCCCATGCAACACACACGCCGGGATCTCTGTCACTGACGTCCACTTCCACCAGCCCCGCGGTTGAACTGCAGCTGGCGCGCAGCAGCCGGCCCTGCACGAGCCAATGTGCGTGGTTCGCCCCCGACCAGCATCTGCGCTGGCAATCAGAGACCGGTGTCATCGCCCGCGGCCGCTGGACCTTTAAGGATCAAACTTTCGATAACGTGGAGGCCATCGGCTATCACGAAAGGGTTCGTGGTTACTGGGGCTGGCCGGAATTGGGGGGTTGGGTGTTCGGCTTCGCCAATGACCCCGGCGGCGCCACCGACCGGCCACCGCCGACGGCCTTTGTGTTCACCCTGATTCAACCCCGTGGGCCGGGGGACACGGCGGCCGGCTCGGTGATGGTCTGGCGCAATGGCCGCCTGCGCCGACATTTTCCGCGCCGCTGTGTCACCTTCGCGGTGCGCGGCCAGTTGCAGCGTGACAAGGTGCAGCAGGTGCCGGCCTTGTCCAACCTGTTCGGTGTGCCGCCCATGGAGCCCATTCCGCAGCAGTTGATGATTTCCGCACGCATGGGTGATGACTGGGTGACCTATGACTACCACTGCGATGCCGCAGCGCGCGTGGTGATTCCCAGTGAGACCAGTCTGCGGCCCTTCAGCGTGCACGAGGTCATTGGCCCGGTGCATGTGGAAGGTTGCATCAGTGGTGAGCATTTCGCCTTCGATACCTATGGTATTGCCGAGTTTGCTGGGGGCGCCGATGACTGTTGATACCGCCGCCCAACTGTTAAAGGCAACCGTCGATGAGCTTTCGCGCCGCGCTCCGGCGGTGATAGCAGCGGCCGCGGACCAGCTTCGTGAGATCATCCTCGGCCTGCACTTCGGTGACGGCAGTCGCAGCGAGCTGCGTGCCGACCACAGTCGGCTGGTGGTCACCGGGCCCAATGGTGAGGTACCTCATGTCGAGGTCTATTTCGACGATCGTGCCATGAATCTGCTGTTCGACCTGGAGCGCAAGCCCATTGACCAGGTGTGGGCGCAGAGCCTGGATGTGCGTGGTGAGCGTGAACAGGTGCTCGCCGTCTGGCGCACCTTTCAAGTGCTGTCCCAGCGCGGCTCCGGCCTGCGTGCGGTGCAAGGCCTGTGGCGCAGCTATCGGGACCGGAATCCCCAGCGGTGGGGGCGTCCCGCCGAGCTGCCCGCCGATACCCGTTCCCGCAATCCCCAGCGTACCCGCAATACCGGCTGGCATGCTCTCGACTATCTGGACAACCGTTACGCGGAAGACATTGCCAAGGCCAGCAGCACCGTGGGTGGCGCCGTGTACACCGATGCCCGTAGTCTGTGGGACGGCTACCAGAGTAAGCCCTGGTGGCAGTTTGCCGATGTCGCCGACACCGATCTCATGGAGACCATGCAGGCCTGCAAGGAGCGGGTCAGCGTCGAATTCCAGCGCATCGTCCCCGACCGTGAACCCAAGGCCGAGCTCTATGACCTGATGCGCGAATATCCCGCCCGCGAGGGCAAGGGCCTGCGTCCCACCCTGACCATCGCCACCTGCTGCGCCCTGGGCGGACGCGACGAGGATGCCGTGCGCGCCGCCGCCGCGGTGGAGCTGTTTCACAATGGCTTCCTGGTGCACGACGACATTGCCGATGAGTCCACCCATCGTCGCAATGAGCCCACCCTGCACGAGGCCCACGGCATCGGTCTGGCGGTCAATACCGGCGATGCCATGAACCTGCTGGCGGTGGACGCAGTGCTCTCCAATCTGCCCACCCTGGGTCTGGCGCGTACTCTCGGTCTGATCCACGAGATCATGCACATGTGCCGCGAGACCGTTGAAGGTCAGGCCATCGAGCTGGGCTGGATCCGACACCTCGCGGTGCCGGAAAGGGACGAAGACTATTTCGAGATGAGCACCAAGAAGACCGGCTGGTACACCTGTATCAGTCCCTGCCGCCTGGGCGCCATCTGCGCCGGAGAGACCGATCCCAGAAAACTGGACCTATTCACCGAGGCCTTCCGCCTCATCGGCATCGCCTTCCAGATTCAGGATGATGTGCTCAACCTGCTGGGTGATGAGGTGCTCTACGGCAAGGAGCCCCTGGGTGACCTGCTGGAGGGTAAGCGGACGGTGATGATGATTCACCTTTTCCGTGAGGTTGCGCCGAAGCGACGCCAGCGGCTGCTGGACATCATCCGTCTGTCACGCCCCGAAAAACGCTTCGAGGATGCCGAGGAGATCCTTGCGGCGATGCACCAGGTGGGTTCCATCGAGTACGCGGTGAAAGTGGCCGACCGTCTGGCCCATGAGGGCGTGCGACGCTTCGAGGAGGATCTGGCCTTCATCCCCGAGAATGAGGCCAAGGCGCTGCTGCGGCAGATCGCCAACTACGTCACCACACGCCCTCTGTAGCCACCGGCGACAGCATTACCGTAGGGACGCAACGCTGCAGGGCCTGGGGGCATTCTGCTACCATGGCGCCAAGCGTGAATCCATCGAATAAAGTCGGCCCAAATAACCTCAGGCAACACTGAATGACGTCAATAGAACAGGCGAAGGAACTGCCACTGGAAGACCTGGCCCTGCTGGCTGGCCTGCAGCGTGGCAATGACTGGTTACGCGCTGTGCTTTGTACCCTTGCCCGACGCGGGCTGGGGTTTCGTCGACAACATCCGGCGCGCGCAGAGCAACTGTTGGCCGCCCTGTCGCGTTATCCCTATTTCAAGGCCGGGCAATTTATGTTTGACCTGATGGAGTGGGAGGATTTCATGCTGGACGGTGAGGTGCCGCCGCTCGCGCCCACCACCCTCGACGGCCCGGCCCTGAAGCGTATGGCTGAATTACTCAATACCTTTCGCGCCCACCTCGATGGTGCCGAGCCGATGGTGGTACCCGAAGTGGATACCATCCTGCCCCTGTTTGTGCCCGAGGATGAAGACCTGCCAGCGCTGGAGCCCAGCCTCTACCTCTACCATGAAGTGGTACTGGGCATTCTCTGCAGCGTGC
>VAPM010003425.1_pt1 | contig 14725 bp, 8 predicted proteins | sample 3395091 | NCBI WGS metagenome assembly VAPM01 (sample SAMN08290445, study PRJNA428436) | hydrothermal vent metagenome | isolation source: Deep-sea hydrothermal vent chimney 3 | place: Pacific Ocean: Juan De Fuca Ridge | reverse complement strand
GTAGGAATCGGTGAGATAGCGGCCGACCTCACAGGGCCGGTGATCGTCGATCCTGAGGCGGCTGCCTCGGCGCTGGCAGCCAACCGGGCCATGTGGAAGGCCGAGGGCCCGGACACCTACTGGATGGAGTTGTCGTTCGGTGCCGACGGCGGCGAGCGTCAATCCCGATGTGCGTGGGGCAGAACGATCGTCTCACAGGTCGTCGACGGTCGGGCAGAGTCGGTGATCACCAAGTCTCCAGGATGTGTGGTCGACATCGACGATCCCGACGGTGTCCCACTCACGGTCGAGGGACTCTTCTCTCTCGTTGAGGAGTCCCCTGGCGTCAAGATGGTCGAGGTCGAGTACGCCCCGGTATTCGGGTACCCGCGGAGGCTCTTCGTCGGTGGCCGTGGTTTCTTCTACGAGGTGAGTGTGATGTCTCTCACCGCTGGTTTCGCCGATACGTCACAGGCCGACGCGGTGCTCACCGAACTCGCAGCCCATCGTGAGATCTGGAGATCTGCCGACATCTCGTCCTACACCATGACCGTACAGATCGACTGCTTCTGCCCTGAGGAGTATCGGGGCCCATTCGATGTGACCGTTGTCGATGGGGTGGTCGAGGCGGTCACGTGGAAGGGCAGCCCGGTTTCGGAGATGGTCGACCGATCGCTCCTGACCGTCGAGGGTCTCTTCGACCGAATCGAAGCGAGCGCCAACGCCGACTCGATCACGGTCGCGTACGCACCGCTCGGCTATCCGTCGGCGATCCAGATCGACCCGTTGCGTAACACGATGGATGAGGAACTTGGGGTGCGTGTTCTCGAGTTCACGGTTGGCGGCTGACTCGTCTTCGTAGCATCTGTGACGTGGCGGTCGATGCGGGTAGGGTTTCGCCCCATGAGTACTCGGGGTGAGAGATGCCGACGATGAGGAACTGTGACGTCCGATGATTTCCGACGATCGAGACGATCCGGGAAGGCCTACACGGTTACTCGTCAGGCGTCGGGCAGCTCTGTCCGTTGCCGTCGTCCTGTGGCTGTTCGCAGGACTCATCTCACTCCTGCTCGCGATTCCGACATCTGCTGGGTGGGTCCAGCAGCTCGATGACGCGGTCTTCAGGGTCGCGGTCGCGAACGAGACGACGGTCCTCGTCGTGTTCGGCAGGGTGCTGGCTTTCGTCGGCAGCGTCTATGTGATGGCGCCGCTCATGATCGTCGTTACGGTGTTTCTCGCAACGACGAGACGGTGGAATGCGCTGTGGGCATGGGCTCTGACGATCGGGATCTCCCAGCTTCTGATCGGTTCGATCAAGGTGCTGTACGCCAGGGTGCGACCTCCGCTGCCGCTGGTCGAGACGACCGGCTATGCGTTCCCATCGGGACATGCCCTCACGGGAGCCGCCGTAGCGATTGGACTCGTGATCGTTCTCACGCCGTCCAACTCGAGGCGCAGGCGCTTCGTGGCCATGGCCGTCGTCTATGCGCTCGTGATGGCATGGAGCCGGGTATACGTTCGTGCACACTGGTTCTCCGACGTATCTGCCGGTTTCGCTTTCGGTGCCGCAGCCGCCGTTACCGCGGCACTCGTCCTCGACTACCTGTGGGGGCGCCGGGGAGGGTAGGAGATGGGGATGCCCGACGCACCGTTGTCGGATCTCTTCGCTTCGGCACACGTGTGCTCTCGTTAGTATCACGAACCGACGCCGAGCATTGTGGGGAGAACAGGCATGGCAGATAGAACCAAACGGGTCCTCCAGAAGACGGGCACCGGAGCAGTGAAGCTCACGGTGGCAGCAGCGAACCGCTTCAATCCGGTCACTTCCGATCCATCGGCACCCCTCAAGACGGTCGCCGTCTTCGATGCGTTCGGACCCTCGCTCATGCCGAGGGCGTCGATGCATCAAGGTGTTGCTGCCGGCGCAGCGATCCTCACGGCACAGATGGTTGGCCAGGGTGTCGACGCCGTGGTGCGCCGAATCGTGCCCGCATCGTCCCCGTACACGGTACGGGCTGGAGCCAGAGCTGTCATGGCGATGGCAGGGTTCGCGCTCGCCAGGATCCCCCAAAGTGACGATGAGAGCACAGTGATGGCTTCGGCTCGAACGGCCGGTCGTCTCGTGATGGCAGCGAGCGTCGGAGGCGTGGTCTACGAGTCCGGTACCGAACTCAGAAGCCGGTATCCGGCATCGGGACCGTTGCGCCCGATCGTGATCGGCCTCGGTGCTTTCGGAGGAGCCCTTCTCTACTCCGACAAGCTGCTCGGCCGGCGTCAGGACCTCATCAAGCGGTGGTCCGATGAGGACACACCGGCATCGCTGCCCGCTTCGATCGGTATCGCCCTTGGTATCGCGACGTTCGGACGGGTCGTCGGACGTGGATTCGTGTCTTCGCGGAGTGTCACAGCGAACTTCTTCGGTGACGATCCACTGCGGCACCTCATCGGCCGGACGGTCAACGCAGCTGTCTGGGCCGGCAGTGCAGCAGCGCTGTATTCGGCGGGTGTTGGCTACATCGCGAGAGCGAACGAGAGGATCGAGCCGGCGTACTCCAAGGTGCCGGAGAACGAGTTCGTGTCTGGTGGGCCTGCAAGCAGATCCCCGTTCGACGAGCTCGGTCTCCAAGGTCGACGCTACGTCTCGGACGTCGTCACGCCCGACCTCATCGAAGAAACGTTCGGCGAACCGGCCGTCGCCCATCCGATCCGGGCGTATATCGGTTACAACAGCGAGCCGCTCTACTCGACCGGACGTGCCGAGATGGCGCTCGAGGAGCTGGATCGTCTCGGCGCTTTCGATCGCAAGTATCTCCTGCTCTTTTCTCCGACGGGTACCGGCTGGGTAGACCAGACGATGATCGAGAGCGCCGAGATCTTGTCGCGTGGGGATATCGCAACCTGTTGCATCCAGTATGGGAGGTCCCCGAGCTTCCTCGCTGTGCAGAAGGTCGCTCTTGGCCGTCAGCAGTTCAGGCAGCTCCTGTGGGGAGTGACCCAGCGCCTCGCAGAGCGAGCTCCCGAGGAACGGCCGAAGGTGCTCGTGTTCGGGGAGAGCCTCGGCGCATGGTCGAGTTCCGACGTCGTGATGCATCGCGGTATCGAAGGATTCGACCACTACGGGATCGATCGCGCACTGTGGTTCGGTCTGCCCGGTCTTGCCAAGTGGTCCAAGAACGGGATGCGGGACGGTTCGAGCGTGCTCGTCCCAGACGGCACCGTCGGAACATTCGACAACTTCGACGAGTTTGCCGCACTCACCGACGAGGAGAAGGATGGCTTGCGAGCCGTCATCCTCGACCACGACAACGATCCGATCGCGCAGGTCTCCCTGCGGCTCGCCGTCAAGGAACCGGTGTGGCTGCGGACCCAGGATCGCGGGAGAAACGTACCTGAAGAGATGGAGTGGACACCACTCCTCACCTTCATTCAGGTAGCCGTCGATGCGATGAACGCTATGAAGGTCATTCCAGGGGAGTTCAAGTCATTTGGTCACGACTACCGGGGCGATACGGCTCGCTTCGTGCACGCCGCGTACCGCTTCCCTCCGGTGACAGACGCCCAGATGGAGCAAGTCACTGAGACACTTCTTCAGCTCGAGCTCGAGCGTGGTGAGCGAATCAAGCAGAAAGCTGCGCCCGAGGCACCCGGTGGTGAACCTGGTGCGAAGCGCACGAAGGGCCCGAAATATCTGCGAGATCGGCGTCTCGGTGACCAACAGTGCGAGCCGATAGAGGCGACCAAAGGTCACGCCGAAGGTGACTACCAGTAGCGGATACTTCGGCGTTGTGCGGGCCGCCTAGCGTGGTGCCCAGGCGATAATGTTCCCGTGAACCTCTCGCCAACCGATCGCTCCGTCGCACGGCTTGCCGACGCCGTGGGCGTGATGGTCGAATGGACGGATGCCTGGGGTCGGGCCGAGCGTGTTGGACGGGATGAACTCCTCGCCGTCATCGCTGCTTTGACGGGCATGACCCTCGACACCGAGTCCGATGTCGCGGGGGCCGAAAGGGAGTTGCGTGAGAGACGGTTCGACGTCGAGCCGGTCGTCGTGGCCTGGGATGGCGTCTTGCCTGGTGTACCCGTACGAAGGCACATCGTCGACGCAACGCTGGTGCTCGAGGGCGGAGGCGAGGTACCTGCCTTCGTGCGTGAGGGCGTCATCCGCGTCGAGCAACGTCTCCCCATCGGATATCACCGTCTTGTGCTCGATGGGGGCCGTGTGGTATCCCATGTGTTCGCGGCACCGTTGCGTGCGCATCGAGTTCCGGCACCGGTACTCGGCCTTGTCGCTCCGGTCTATTCACTGAGGTCCGACGAAGTCGACACCGGCGTGGGAACCATCAGGGATCTGCGATCCGTTGGAGAACTGTGTGCGGAGTGCGGTGTCGACGTCGTCGGTACCCTGCCGCTGCTTGCGTCGTTCCCCGATGTTGCGTCACCGTACTCCCCTGCATCGCGACGGGCATGGAACGAAGTGTTCGCCGACCTCACTGCTCTCGAGGGTTGGAGCGAACCGCCACCGGTTCCCGGTTCGACGATACGGGGATCGACCGTGGACTACGAAGCAACCGGCACGACGGTTCGGACGCATCTTGCACGATACGCCGCTCATGTTTCGGGAGTCCCGTACCTGCGGGACCAGGTCGACACGTTCGTTCGCGCCGAACCCGAGATCCGGCGCTATGCGTCGTTTCGTGCATTGACCGACGTCCATGGCCACAACTGGCGGGCATGGCCTGCGTCGATGCTCCCGGATGCCGAACGGGTTGCGTACCACGAGACCGTCCAGTGGGTCATGCATACCCAGCTGACGCAACTCTCCGACACCCTCCGAGGCAACGATCAGCACCTCTACCTCGATCTCCCGACCGGCTCCCACTCCGACGGATACGACGTGTGGGATGCGCCGGAACTGTTCGCACCGGCCAGCCTCGGTGCACCTCCCGATACGATGTTCGACGGCGGTCAGGACTGGGGACTCCCGGCACCGATCCCCACCCAGGCCCGTGCGAGCGGATACGCCGACTTCCGCAAGGCCGTCCGCCACCAACTCGGTGTCGCCAGGCTTCTTCGCATCGACCACGTCATGGCACTACACAGGGCCTGGTGGGTGCCGCACGGGATGTCGGCCCACGAGGGCGCGTACGTGCTCCAAGCAGCGGACGAGATGTTCGCCATTGTCTGCATCGAGAGCTCACTCGCACGGTCTGGTGTCGTCGGTGAGAACCTCGGAACGGTGCCGGACGAGATCCGCGACCGGATGGCGAAGCATCGCATCGCAGGAATCGTCATGGCCTCCCCCGACGTCGTTTCTCCTCCCCCAACCGACCTCGTTGCGCTCTCGAGTCACGACACACCGACCTTCGTGTCGTGGTGGGACGGTGAGGACATCGACGATCTCATCGACCTCGGTGTGTTCGACGAAGCTCGGGCAGCAACAGACCGGGCAACGAGGGCCGAAGCCATCGACCGGCTGCAGCGACACTTCGGAACTGGGGATGCGTTCGAGACGATGGAGGCGCTCCACAGATGGATGGCGGGATCCGGTGCTGCGATCGCACTGATCAACCTGGACGATCTCCTCGGTGAGCACCGGAGACAGAACGTGCCGGGCACCTACAACGAGCGGCCGAACTGGAGGCTGCGCCACGACCGGACCGTGGAGCAACTTCAACGAGATGCGACGCTGATCCACACGTTGAACGAGCTGAGCGGCTTCCGCATCGGGTGACCCTGTTCGCTTCGAGCCCCATATCGTCCTGCTACGACGATATGATTCCTGTTCCCACCAAGGACCTGGATGATCGACAAGACCACGCGTTCTCATCTTGAAGCGGCACTCCTGCGCGCCGCGAGGAACTACTCGTGGACGTGGGATCGCAAGACACAGGAACTGTTCTCGCAGCTGCCGGAGCCAACCGCGCATCAGCATCCGTATCAACGGATCATGGCGCTGACCGACCACGACTATGACGGCCTCCTTCAGAACGCAGGCTTCATCGCCGATGTGGACGCAGCGGTGGCAAGGATCCCCGAGCCATCTTCGACACCAGACGCGCAGATCGCGTACTTCTCTCCTGAGTTCGGAATCTCGGAGATGCTTCCCCAGTACTCCGGTGGCCTCGGGGTGCTCGCGGGTGACCATCTGAAGGCGGCGAGCGACTTGGAGCTGCCCCTCGTTGCTGTTGGGCTGTTCTACCGCGACGGCTTCTTCCATCAGGCGATCAGCGACGAGCGCCAGCACGAGGTATACGAGCGCATGGATCCGCGCTCGCTCGGCCTCGAGCAGATGCCCGTCATTGTCGACATCACGATGGACGACCGCATCGTCAAGGCTCGTGTCTGGAGAGCCGACGTCGGCCGCACCAAGTTGATCCTCCTCGACACCGACCTCGAGCTGAACGACGAAGCAGGGCGGCGGGTCTCGGATCGTCTCTACGGTGGGGACCGTGAGCACAGGATCCGACAGGAGCTGTTGATGGGGGTTGGTGGTGTGCGTGCGCTCCGCCAACTCGGGTTCGAACCTTCAGTGTTTCATCTGAACGAGGGCCACGCCGGGTTCCTGGCCCTGGAGCTTCTTGGTGAGGAAGTCGACCGCGGTCGGTCCCTCGAAGACGCGATCGATGCCGTCCGTCCAAAGATCGTCTTCACGACCCACACACCGGTCCCCGCCGGAATCGATCGGTTCTCCCACGATTTGATGCAGCGATACCTCGGTGTGTGGTGCGAGCGCTACGACGTCAGTGTCGACAGACTCATCGGGCTCGGTCACATGCCGGGAGACCACGACAGCTTCAACATGGCCGCGTTCTGTCTCCGTATGTCGAGCAGGGCCAACGGGGTCTCGAAGCTTCACGGTGCCGTGAGCCGGAAGATGTTCGCCGAAGTGCCAGGAGGTTCACAGATCACGTCCGTGACGAACGGTGTGCATGCTCGAACATGGGTGGCGAACGACCTCCAGGAGGTGTTCGATGCAGCACTCGGCGAAGCGTGGGGCGATCACTCGGTCGAGGCCTGGGATCGGGTCGCAGAGATCTCCGATGCGGACGTCATCCGCACCCGGACGGCCGGACGGCAGCGTCTCATCGATCTCGTCACCCACCGCATCGGCCATGCCCACGATCTGCGTCCCGACGTTCTCACCATCGGATTTGCACGACGGTTCGCGACGTACAAACGTGCGGATCTCCTGCTGAGCGACCTCGACAGATTGATGGCATTCATCCGAGACGAGGACCGTCCTATCCAGTTCGTGTTCGCAGGCAAGGCCCATCCCGCGGACAAGGCGGGCAAAGAGATCCTGCACCGCGTCCTGCATTTCGCGAAGTCGGCGGCTGCCAACGGCCGGTTCGTGTTCATCCCCGACTACCAGATGGCGGTGGCTCGCACCATGTACGCGGGGTGTGACGTCTGGCTCAACAACCCCATCCGTCCGAACGAGGCGTGTGGAACGAGCGGTGAAAAGTCTGCGCTCAACGGGGGACTGAACTTCTCCGTCCTCGATGGGTGGTGGGACGAGTGCTACGACGGAGACAACGGCTGGATGATCGAAACGTCGCATGCACCGACACAACCTGCCAGGAACACTGAAGAGGCCGCGTGGCTCTATCGGGTGCTCGACGCCGAGATCTTGCCGCTGTTCTACTCCGATGGTGCCCGGCCGAGCGCGGCTTGGATCTCCAAGATGCGCCACGCGTGGACATCGCTTGGGCCGTATGTCACTGCAGGTCGGATGGTTGCCGAGTACGACGAGCGCCTGTACCGGCCAGAAAGGGCGTCTTGACCGACCTCGTCTGGCCCGGGTCTGCATACCCTCTGGGTGCGGCGTTCGACGGGTCCGGCACGAACTTCGCGATCTTCGCCGAGAACGCCGAACGGGTCGAACTGTGTCTGTTCGACGACGAGAACTTCGAGACGAGGCTTCGACTCCCGGAATCTACAGCGTTCGTTCACCACGGCTACGTTCCCGGCATCCGCCCAGGTCACCGATACGGATTCCGCGTCCACGGACCCTGGGCACCCGAGGAAGGGCTGCTCTACAACGCGAACAAGCTGCTCATCGATCCGTACGCCAGGGCGATCGAGGGCGAGGTCGACTGGTCCGAGGCGGTCTTCGGGTACCAGTGGGAGCATCCGGATCGACTCAACGAGCAAGACAGTGCGCCGTTCGTACCAAGGTCGGTCGTGGTCGACGGTGCGTTCGACTGGGGCGACGACACTTCACCGAGGTATCCGCTCCACAGATCGATCATCTACGAGACCCACGTCAAGGGCATCTCGAAGCGGCATCCCGACGTCCCGCCAGAACTTCGTGGTACCTATGCCGGCATGGCTACCGAGCCGATCATCGACTACCTGGGATCGCTGGGGATCACCGCGGTGGAACTCATGCCCGTCCACCATTTCGTCTCGGAGTACCACCTCATCGAGATGGGTCTCACCAACTACTGGGGCTACAGCTCCATCGGATACTTTGCGCCGCATGGACCGTTCGCCGCATCGGGGGATCGGGGCCAGCAGGTGGTGGAGTTCAAGGGCCTCGTCAAAGCTCTCCACGCTGCTGGCATCGAGGTGATCCTCGATGTCGTGTACAACCACACCGGAGAGGGTGGTCCGCAGGGCCCGACCTTGTCGTATCGCGGCATCGACAACGAGTCGTACTACCGGCTTGATCCGTCGGACCCGGCGAGGTACATCGACTACACGGGAACGGGGAACTCGCTCAACGTGCGCCACCGCCAGGTCCTCAAGATGATCATGGACAGCCTCCGTTACTGGGTGAGCGAGATGCATGTCGATGGATTCCGATTCGACCTTGCCTCGGCGTTGGCCCGCGATCTCCACGATGTCGACAAACTCGGCACGTTCTTCGATCTGATCCACCAGGATCCGATCATCAGCAGAGTGAAACTGATCGCTGAACCGTGGGATGTTGGAGAGGGTGGCTATCAGGTCGGCAACTTCCCTCCGCTCTGGAGCGAATGGAACGGCGAGTACCGCGACGGTGTTCGTGACTACTGGCGGGGAAACCATTGGTCGCTCGCCGAGTTCGCTTCACGATTCACCGGGAGCTCGGATCTGTACGGTTTCGCAGGACGAAAGCCGCACGCTTCGATCAACTTCATCACGGCTCACGATGGGTTCACGTTGCGTGATCTCGTCAGTTACAACGACAAGCACAACGAGGTGAACGGGGAGGACAACCGCGACGGTACGAACGACAACCGTTCGTGGAACAGTGGAGCCGAGGGAGAGACCGAGGATCGCGTTGTCATCACCTTGCGCAAGCGACGTGTCCGTGCGATGTTGACGACCTTGCTGTTGTCCCAGGGTGTTCCGATGCTCCTCGGTGGAGACGAGATGGGACGCACACAGCGTGGGAACAACAACGGCTACTGCCAAGACAACGAGATCTCCTGGTACGACTGGGATGATGCCGACGCGGGTCTGATGGACTTCACCCGTGCCCTGATCCGTATTCGTTCCGAGCACCCCGTGTTTCGTCGCCGACGCTGGTTCGAGGGGAGCAGCGTCAGAGGATCGGAGCGGCACGACATCGCGTGGTACAACACGGACGGTACCCCCATGTCGAACGAGGATTGGAACAAGGGGTTTGCGAAGTCGCTCGCTGTCTATCTCAACGGGCAGGCGATCCCGACGCTCGACGACCATGGGGAGCGAGTCATCGATGACAGTTTCCTGATCCTGTTCAACGCTTACTCCGAACCGGTGAGGTTCACGATGCCTGCAGATCTCTCGGAGCTCGAGTGGGAGATCACGCTGTACTCCGAGACCGGCCTCGAGCCGGAACTACCGATCGCTGCTCCCGAGACGGGAGAGGTCGAAGGATGGTCCGTGATGCTCTTGAGGAAGCGAAACGGGGGTGACGCGTGAGGGTCCTGTTCGCCACCGCCGAGTTCTCTCCACTCGTCAGTGTTGGTGGTCTCGCCGAGGCATCGGCGGGCCTCGTTCACGCTCTTCGCGATGCCGGCCTCGAGGTAGAGGTCGTGCTTCCTGACTATCGAGCATGGGAACTCGAGGACGAGTCGGTCCTCCCGCTGAACGTGCCTGGCTGGGCGTCGCCTGCTGTTGCGCGGTCGGGGCGGGTTGAAGGCGTTGGACGGGTAACCCTGATCGACGTTCCGGGGATCGAGCGGCCGGACCCCTACGTCGACGACTCTGGGAGTGGATGGCCGGACAACCCCGATCGGTTCTTCGCGTTCTCGGCGGCGGTCGCCGCGTTGGCCACCGTCCGGGACCCCGATCTCGTACATTGCAACGATTGGCACACGGCGGCAGTGCCGGGATTCCTCGACGGATCCATATCGATCGTTCTCACGATCCACACGCTCGGATACCAAGGGTGGACGTCCGGTGGATGGCTGAATCGGATCCCGAACAGACCCGACCTCTTCGGATGGCACGGAGGCACGAACCCGCTCGCCGGCGGCATCCAACTCGCGGACGCTGTGGTCGCGGTGAGTCCGACCTACGCACGAGAGATCCTTCGACCGGACACGGGGTCCGGACTCGACGGTGTCCTGAGCGATCGGGGCGACCGCCTGGTCGGCATCCGCAACGGCATCGATACATCGATCTGGAATCCCGCAGAGGACCCTCTCATCCCGCAGACGTACACGGTGGATCGGATCGAGGACAAGGACGTGTGCCGCATCGAACTCGTCGAGTCCGTTGGTTGGAGCGACGCCGACGTCCCAACCGTTGGGATCGTGTCGCGTCTCGTCGAGCAGAAGGGCATCGACATGGCGCTGGACACCATCATGTACGCCGACCATGTCCCGTTTCGCTTGGTTCTCGTGGGCTCGGGGGAGCATTGGATCGCCGAGCGGGCCCGCAGTGTCGCCGCGAACCATCCGGACCGTCTCTGGTTTTTCGATGGGTACGACATCCCGCTTGCACATCGAGTGTTCGCCGGATCCGACATGGTGCTCATGCCGAGCCGTTTCGAACCGTGTGGGCTGGCTCAGATGCAGGCGATGGAGTACGGGACCATACCTGTCGTCACGAGTGTTGGTGGGCTGGTCGACACGGTCGTCGATGCCGACCGAGACAGTAGGGGGGGAACGGGATTCGTGAGTGCAACGGTCGATACAGCAGGTGTCGTCGACGCGCTCCATCGTGCCACTCGGGCGTGGAAGAACCTACGTCGCCGTCGGGCCATCCAGGTGAGAGGCATGTCGGCCGATTGGTCCTGGCGAAGACCCGCCCAGCAATACATCGACGTGTACGAGGAAGCGATACGGCGGAAGAGTTCACAGTTCACAGTCCACGGTTGACAGAGCGGCAAGGTCTTGCTGTGAACTGTGAACTGTCAGCTGTGAACTGCCTTATCCGTAGGAGACTTTCTCGCCCTTGCCGATCGCGACGATGCCCTCGTCGGACACCGTGAAGTCTTCACGGTCGCGGTCCGCATCGACGCCGATCTCCCTGTTCCTCGGGACGACGACCTTCTTGTCGATGATCGCGTTCTTCACCACGGCACCGGCTCCGATGACGACGTCGTCGAAGATGATCGCGTTCTCCACAACTGCCCCGGGTTCGATGCGCACGTTCGGAGAGATCACGGAGTGTTCAACCGTCGCTCCCGTGATGATGGACCCGCCAGACACCATCGAGTTGGCGACACGGCCGGCACCGAACTCTCCGTGGGCCACGATCTTGGCCGGTGGCAGCGTGCGATACCCCGTGAACACAGGCCAGTCGTCGTTGTAGAGGTTGAAGATGGGGTGTGGATCGACGAGATCCATGTTCGCCGCGTAGTACGAGTCGAGCGTCCCAACATCCCTCCAGTAGTGCTGGTCTCGCGGCGTCTCGCCCGGTACGACGTTGTCGAAGAAGTCGTACACGTGGGCTTCGCCCGAAGACACGAGCGCAGGGATGACGTCGCCCCCGATGTCCCTCCCCGATCCGTGGGATGCGGCATCGGCGTTGAGTATGTCGATGAGCACGTCCGTCGTGAACACATAGTTCCCCATGGACGCGAGAACCTGCTCCGGGTTGTCGGGCAGCCCCTTGGCATCAGACGGCTTCTCGCGAAATGCTGTGATGAGCGACGAGTCTGCTCCCCTCTCGATGACGCCGAACTGCGACGCCTGGTCGATCGGCACGCGGATCCCCGCCACGGTCACGCCCGCTCCGCTGTCGATGTGGTGGTGCAGCATCTGGTTGGGATCCATCCGGTAGATGTGGTCTGCACCGAACACGAAAATGTACTTCGGCTGCTCATCGTCGATGAGGTTCATGTTCTGGAAGAGCGCGTCGGCTGAGCCCTCGAACCATCGTGGCCCTCGACGCATCTGAGCCGGAACGCTCGTTACGTAGTTTCCGATGAACGTGGACATGCGCCACGTTGTTGAGATGTGAACGTCGAGACTGTGGCTCTTGTACTGCGTGAGGACAACGATCCGGCGGAAGCCGCCGTTGGCCAGGTTCGAGAGGGCGAAATCGATCAGGCGGTACTGGCCTGCGTGTGGAACGGCGGGTTTCGCTCGCACAGCCGTGAGTGGTAGGAGACGTTTTCCCATGCCACCCGCAAGGACGATCGACAAGACACTTGGGTCGATACCGAGACGCTTCATGCGACCATCTTTGCACACGGGGCCGACTGCGAGGAAATCGGGACGTGTGGAGTGGGTGCGATGGCTATGTTGTGCGTATGCAAGGCGAACCGAGGCCGCTCAACGCGCAGGACCGGTGGGGGTTCAACGAGGGAACTCATTCCACGCTCTACGAGGTGCTCGGTGCACATCTCGAGCCGGGTGGGACGACGTTTCGTGTGTGGGCGCCCGCGGCGTCGCGTGTCTGTGTGATCGGAGACTTCACCGGGTGGTCGGAGCCGGTCGACTTGGTCGGGGACCCCTCCGGCGTATGGAGCGGCTTCGTTGCAGGAGCGGGGCACGGCGACGTGTACAAGTACCGGATCACCGGTCCCGACGGTGGCGAACCGTTCGACAAGGCGGATCCTGTCGCGTTCAAAGCAGAGGAGCCTCCGCGGACAGGTTCGGTCATCTGGGATACGTCCTACGCGTGGGGTGATGGCGACTGGATGCGTGAGCGTGGAGCGAGGAATGCGCTCGACGCACCGATCTCGATCTACGAGATGCATCTCGGTTCGTGGCGTTACGAGCCCGGGGGTTACCGGGCGATCGCACGCCAGCTCGTCGAATACATCGTCAAGGTTGGCTTCACCCACGTCGAGATCCTGCCTGTCATGGAACACCCGTTCTACGGCTCATGGGGGTACCAGTGCACCGGGTACTTTGCTCCAACCTCCCGATACGGCGATCCGGAGGATTTCATGTTCCTCGTGGACCAACTCCATCAGGCCGGCATCGGGGTCATCCTCGATTGGGTGCCGTCTCATTTCCCATCCGATCTCCACGGGCTCGGGCTGTTCGACGGCACACACCTCTATGAACATGGTGACCCGCGCGAGGGATACCACCCCGATTGGGACAGCTTGATCTTCAACTACGGCCGCAACGAGGTGGGGAGCTTTCTCCTCTCGAGTGCGATGTACTGGCTAGGCATCTATCACGCCGATGGGATACGGGTCGACGCCGTAGCGTCGATGCTCTACCGCGACTACTCGCGCAAGGAGGGGGAGTGGGTTCGAAACAAGTTCGGGGGTCGTGAGAACCTCGAAGCGATCTCGTTCCTCCAGATGCTGAACCGAACCGTTTTCGGTGCCCATCCCGGTATCGCGATGTTCGCAGAGGAATCCACCGCTTTCCCGAGCGTCACGGCCCCGGTCGATGTCGGGGGACTCGGCTTCAGTGAGAAGTGGGACATGGGGTGGATGAACGACACGCTCACCTACATCGAGCGCGACCCCATTCATCGTTCGCATCATCACTCCGAACTGAGCTTCCGCATGATGTACGCATTCAGCGAGAACTTCACCCTTCCCCTGAGCCACGACGAAGTGGTTCACGGCAAGGGATCACTGTTCTCGAAGCAACCGGGAGATCGGTGGCAGAAGTTCGCCGGCCTCCGGCTGCTGTTCGGCTACCAGTGGGCCCAAACCGGTAAGAAGCTCGTGTTCATGGGAAGCGAGTTCGGTGTCGAGGACGAATGGAACCATGAGGGGGAACTCGATTGGGGCCTCCTCGCTCATGAGGAGTACCGCGGGATCCTCGACTGGATCACCGACCTCAACGGGTTCCTGCGATCGAACCCGGCGCTGTACGACCTCGACAACGAGCCTGCAGGATTCCGGTGGGTAGTCGGCGATGACGCCAAGAACAGTGTGTACGTGTTCTTGAGGTTCTCCGGTGAAGGTGATCCTGTGCTCTTCGTTGCCAACTTCACGCCGGTGGTGCACGAGAACTACCGTGTGGGTGTGCCCATAGCCGGTGTGTGGCACGAGGAGCTCAACAGTGACGACACTGCGTACGGTGGGAGTGGCGTCGTGAACCGTTCCGTCACAACAGACGAGATATCGACTCACGGCTACGACAACTCACTGGAACTCACGATCCCCCCACTCGCCGCCGTCTTCCTGACTCCCCGTCCCCTATGAGCCTGCATCCGTCTTCCCTCTTCTTGCGTAGCTGGGACCCGAATATCGTGCCCGGTTACGCAAGAATGGAGATGAGACTCGGTGCCTGTCCTCCTTGAAACCTCAATCCGCTGTTTGGCACCGTGATACCAGGCTCTTTCTCCCGTCCCCCCTTCAGGGGGGACAAGCGAGTCTGCGAGCGAGGGGGGACCGCGAGCCCGCGAG
>VAPM010666629.1_pt1 | contig 14774 bp, 10 predicted proteins | sample 3395091 | NCBI WGS metagenome assembly VAPM01 (sample SAMN08290445, study PRJNA428436) | hydrothermal vent metagenome | isolation source: Deep-sea hydrothermal vent chimney 3 | place: Pacific Ocean: Juan De Fuca Ridge | reverse complement strand
GATTCAGGATTGTTTATTTCCGGTGATGTAAAAAAGCTCAAAGCCATTCGATTGGGCAATTCAAACAAGAAAGGTATAATCGCTGGAGTAAATGATGATTTCGTTCAAATTGTTGCCGTGCATTAGTTTTAAAGTTTACAAAGGTTTAAAAAAGCATTGCAAAAGTTGAAAGAAAAGGAATACGTGTAGTTGGAGTAGACTGTATTTTATGTCTCCTGTCAATTACCCCTACTCAAGTAATACACTTGAGAAAGAGAGTTCTAATGCCTTTCTGGAATTAATTGTTACTGATTCGGTATTTTAAACAATGTTACTGAAACGCTTAGTATGAACGTTTTTGCCTATACCATTTTTATGGGAATGGTGGAAGAGTAGCTCTGTAGGAGATATAAATAATAATGGCTCGGTTGATATTTATTTAATCTGTATAATTCATTGAGGATTTTGGAACGCCCGCCCGGCAAGGCAGGGAGGCATAATAAATTATGACGAGTAGCAAAATTTGAGGATAGCTTTCCCGCCATAGCGAGATGTCTGGATGATAGTCAATAGGAATGCGTAATAGATTACTCAGGTTAAAGTGTAATGAATTTTCATTCTCTGATTTATTAGTAATATTTGCATAAATTTAATTTCAAATGAAAACAGTATATACCAATACTAATTTTTCACGAAGAAAATTTATTTTATCCGTGGGGCACTCTCAGCTATGGATATGAGTGTAATAAATATTGTTTCGACCCGCGACTTTAATCAAAAGGATATAAAAAATACTATTGCAAATACCTATTTTGAACTTGAGTGAGCGTTTGATAAGACCTTTTGGTTTCAAAGGTGGCTTGCTCATAGAAGTTTGGCAAACCGTAGTGATGTTTCAATCTTCCCTTCAGACTATCTTAATTACTGACTGTTGGGATACTTTTAAATTAGAATTATCAATAGACAAAATTTCTAATAAGCTATTCAATATTTTTGATTGGCCGATTAATTGAATGAAAAGAATTTATGAATATATTTTCTTATTTAACCGATATCTATTTTCAACCCGGGGCTGTTTCTTTAACCAAAGATATACTTCAGCAACACAACATATCAAAACCATTAATTTTAACTGACAAGTTATTGGTACAGTTGAAATATGTAGAGAAACTTTCAATTGAGAACCCCATCATTTTTGATGATACTGAAACAAACCCGTCTGAGGATAGTGCGATTAAAGCATTAGGAGTTTACCAGGAAAACCATTGCGATGGAATAGTGGCGCTTGGTGGTGGCTCACCTATAGATCTTGCAAAGTGTGTGGCGATTTTAGTCCACCATCCTCAACCCATCGATCAATATGCTATCATTAATAATGGTGTTCAAAAGATTACGAATGATGTTCCCCCTATCATTGCGATCCCTACTACTTCGGGAAGCGGTAGTGAGGTAGGACGGGCAGCGCTACTGACATTTGCCGATGAGCGCAAATTAGGTTTTTTGAGTAAGAAGCTGTTGCCTGTTGCTGCAGTTTTGGATCCCGAACTAACGTTATCTCTTCCTCCATTTTTAACTGCGGCTACTGGCATGGATGCAATTAGACATTGTGTTGAAACATTTTTAAGCAATAAATATAACCCAATAGCTGATGCACTATCATTAGATGGGTTTGAAAGAGGAATTCGAAATATAAAAAAAGTAATGAGCCAACCTGAGGATATAAATGCCAGAAGTGAAATGATGTTGTGTTCTTTAATGGGAGGATTAAGTTTTCAAAAGAGCTTGGGAGCCGTCCATAGCCTAAGTCATCCACTTGGTGGTATAAAATCTAAATCATTGCACCATGGTATGCTGAATGCAATATTTTTACCTGCAGTTATGAAGTATAATCTTGAAGCGACACCTGACAAATCAGATAAACTGGCATCTAAAATGAACTTAAGAAGTCGTAAAGAATTACCAGATGCTTTCTATCAATTAAACAAAGACCTGAAATTACCTACGAGCCTTTCTGAAGTGGGTGTAAGCATGGAAGATTTAGAGCCACTCTATGAAAAAGCGTTAAACGATCATTGCAGCCTTACTAACCCAAGGTTATTAAACTTAGAGGACATCAAAAAATTATTTATCGAATCACTATAACATAAAAAAGAAACACCATGAATTTAACACCAGCACAATTAGATACCTATCAAAAAGATGGCTACCTGACTATTGAAAATGTTTTCACATCGGATGAGATGGATAAAGCTATTCAAGAAGCTCGTCAATGGCAGGAAGAATTTTTAGCTAATATATCTGATGAGGACAAAAAATGGTATCGGGATGGAGCTACAGCCATTCAAAATCAAGTCAGAAAACTTGACAATCCTGTTAGCCAAAGACCATATTTTAGAGAATTGGCACTATCTCCAAGATTAATAACAATGGTAGAGCAACTTATTGGTAAAGACATTGTAGCATTTTTCAGTCAGGTATTTTTTAAGCCTCCGCAAGGTGGTGGGCCAAAGCCGACACATCAGGATAATTTCTATTTCGGTCCTGATAATGAAAAAAACATCATTACTGCATGGATAGCATTTGATGACGCAAAAGTAGAAAACGGCTGCTTATATTATGGCAAGGGGTCGAACCATGGTGAACTCTTTAATCACTTTGCTCCTGAAAACGAGCCTTTCAATTATCAAATACCTGATTCCAAAAAAGTTTCTATGACTCCTGCCCCAGTCCAAAAAGGAGGTATCAACTTTCATCATGGTAAAACAATACATGAATCTTCCAACAACACTTCTGATTTATGGAGAAGAGCTATGGCAATTCATTTTATGCAAAAAGATGTGAAATTAATAAATCCCATATTTGAATTTGATCCTATTCATTTCGTTGAAGCTTTTTGATATCAAGACTATTAACTGACAACCGGGGAATATTAGAAGGCTTACATTTCCATTTGGGGCACTGGGTGATCGTAGCTTAAAATAATGCGAATTACCCAGTTCACAAGCATTAAATTATTTATAGTATAAATATTATGAATAAAGATCAATTATATTTTTCCAGAAAGGTAAGTGGATTTGAAATTCTGTTTTTTTTTGATATTTGGTTTTTTGCTCCTGTCGAACTGTAATACTCTGAATAAGTCAGCTGACACTATATTGTTCAATGGAAAGATTATTACTGTTGATCATAGTTTTTCTATTTAAAGAGGCAATGGCAGTAAAAGACGAAAAAATCCTGGCAGTTGGCAGTAATGATAAAATTCAGATCTCTAAGTCATATTGCTGATTGTCAACAAGTTACACAACAGCATTCGTAAAATGATACTGCCATCAAAATCAATACAAACAATGTAATACTGCTTTTTAACGAATCTTATGTACTTGATAATCAACATTAAACATAACAACAAGATTCGTGATTTTTAAAAATGTAACTATGCAAATCGAATTAAGAGGCTAATTGTAATAGTCAGGCATCAATTATTAGTAATATTTTTTGTGCAGTAAACCCCAGGGAAATACTTCCTATTTTGTATTTTTAGTCAAAAAAAAGAATTCGGATAAATGGAAGAATAGTGAAGACTATGGTAAGTTCAAAACAGGTTACATCGGATTGCAAGACCACTCAAGTCCGATATGGTTTAGAAACATAAAAATTAAAAGGGTGTAAATTTTTAGATTATGAAAAAAAGAGAATTTTTAAAGGCGGCAGCATTATTATCATCATCAATAGCATTATTGCCTTCATCAGTTTTGGCTTTGGGCAAAGAAGGAAAGTTGAGAACGGCGCATATCGGAGTTGGTGGAATGGGTGCAGAGGATCTCAAAGCTATTTCATCACACGATTCAGTAGTAGTTACTGCCCTTTGTGATGTGGATGCAGATAGACTGGGTGCAGCAAATAAGTTACATCCTAATGCAAAGATTTATTCTGATTATAGAGTAATGCTCAAGGAGATAGGAAGCTCCATTGATGCCGTAATCGTATCAACACCTGATCATACCCATGCACCTGCATCCATGATGGCTATGGAAATGGGGAAACCTGTTTATTGTCAAAAGCCACTTACCCACCATGTTACCGAGGCAAGGGCTATGAATAAATTAGCAAAAGATAAAAAATTGGTGACCCAAATGGGCATTCAGGTTCACTCTTTTTATGATTATAAATTGGCAACTTTATTGATTCAATCTGGGATTATTGGTAAAGTCCATGCCGTGCGGGCATGGTCTCCAAAAAATTGGGGTTATGATGGGCCAGTTCCGGAAGGTAGTGATCCTGTGCCAAAAAATTTAGATTGGGATCTCTGGTTGGGCACATCTTCAAAAAGACCATACAAAGATAAAGTATATCATCCCGGCAATTGGAGAAAGCTTTTGGGTTATGGTTGTGGAACATTGGGGGATATGGGGGTGCATATTTTTGATACTCCTTACAATGCCCTGCAATTGGATGTACCACGAACTATTAAAAATGAATGCAGAAAACCAACAGGGTTTGGATTTCCAGAAAAAAATATCGTAACCTATAAATTTCCTAAAACGCCTTACACCACAAAGACATTGAAATGGATTTGGTATGATGGTGTCGGTGCTCCAAAATCACATAAGGATTTGGTATTGCCTGACAATGAAGAGCTTCCCTCTCAGGGTGCCATGTTTATAGGTAAAAAGGGAAGATTGCTATTGCCCCATTTCCAGCAACTCCCCAAATTGATTGTTGATGGAAAATATAAAGAAATGGATATTGAATCCTTTAATTTAGGAGCCCCTGTTAGGGATTATGATTCAGAAGGTAAAAAACATTATCATCAATTTGTGAATGCCTGCCTTGGTAAAGATGAATGTAGTGCTCCTTTTTCTTATGCTTCAAGGCTTACGGAGACAATCCTCTTGGGAGTTATCGCAGGCCGTTTTCCAAACAAAACGCTGCATTGGGATAATAAAAAAGCTAAATTTTCTGAGGAAGAAGCTAATCAATTCTTAGATTCAAACTATAGGAAGTTTTGATGCGTCTTAATATTTCACAATGCGTCGGTAAACTTTCCAATTTTTTTTATTACTAATTAATTTTATGCATTCCAATCAGCTACTTTACCTAAGCAAAAACGATGTTGCCTCAGTAGGGCTTCCAATGATAGAGATTATTGACGCCTTAGATGCCATGTTTGCAGAAAAAGGAAACGGTCGAGTGGAAATGCCTCCGAAGCCTGGAATACACACAAGAAAGGATGCCTTTATTCATGCCATGCCGGCCTATATTCCTAGTATTGGTTCAGCAGGCATGAAGTGGGTTTCAGGATATCCGGAAAATCAATCTAAAAATCTGCCCTACATCCATGGCCTTCTCATATTAAATGATCCTGACACAGGAATTCCTATTTGTATTATGGATGCTACATGGATTACAGCCCAAAGAACCGGAGCTGCAACTGCGGTAGCCGCCAAATATTTGGCGAGGAAAGAAAGTACTTCTATTGGAATTATCGCTTGCGGTGTTCAGGGAAGGAGCAACCTGGAAGCATTGTCTTGCATCTTTGATCTTAAGCAAGTAAAAGCATATGATATCAATCCGAAAACTGCTCGTGAATTTGTCATAGAGATGGAAGATAAGCTCCAACTTGAAATAGAGATTGTAAAAGAACCCAGGCAGGCTGTCGAGCATCTGGATTTGGTGGTAACGAGTGGCCCGATTTTAAAAGAGCCTTTGTCGATTATTCAGCCTGATTGGCTGGCCCCGGGAGCATTTGCCAGTCTGGTGGATTTCGATACCTATTGGTCCGGAGAGGCACTTCAGCAGGCGGATTGGATAGCTACTGATGATCTGGGACAAATGGAATATTATCGTGAAGCTGGATATTTTAAATCTACTCCACTTCCATATGCAGATTTGGGAGAGATTGCAGCCAACAAGAAGCCTGGAAGGCGAAATGATGAAGATCGCATTATTTGCATTAACCTTGGTCTTGCCCTAGACGACATGGCTACTGCCATTCTGATTTATAAAAAAGCAATTGAAAAAAGCATAGGCAAAGTGCTTGAATTATAGATTTATTGAGCCATTTGTTTTTTTCTCTTTTCCACAATTCTTCTAACCTCCTTTATCAAAATTGGAAATGAAGGATAATTCATGGTACCATGACTGTGCCCGTCAAATTCGTAATGCCTTGTTTCTTTATGACCAACTACTTTCATCATTCGCATCATGTAGGCTGTTTCCTCATAGCGCCCAAGCATTTCCAATTCTCTATCACCTGTTAATAATAGCAAAGGAGGGGCATCGGCTCTGACATGGTACAAAGGAGCAAGATCATCTATTATAGGTTGGGTACCATCAATCCCTCGTTCCTTTCTTACCGTAAAATGAGTAATGGTATGCCCACTAAATGGAATGAGGCCTGCAATTTTATTTGCGTCAATATTGTGGTTACTCAACCAACGCTTGTCCATGCCAACCATCATGGTCAGGTATCCTCCCGCTGAGCTTCCGGAAACAAAAATTAATGAACTATCTCCTCCATAACTTTCAATATTTTTAAAAGTCCAGGCAACTGCCGCAGCTGCATCTTCAATATATTTTGGAGCTTTTACCTTGGGGTAGAAACGATAATTTACTGCAATAATGGCAAGTCCTTTTTCTTTCAGTACTTCGGGAATCCGTTTTTCTCCCGCTTTTAATCCTCCTCCATGAAACCATACGATGGTGGCGAATTTTTTTATGTTTTTTGGGTAATATATATCCAGAACGCAACGATCTGAGATATATTTGTCTGTGCTATTTTTGGCTTCATTATAATATTGAATATTAAGTTCTGTATCATATGAAGATTCTTGGGTAAATCCAATAAATCCCCAGCAAAGCAGCGCAACGATTAATAGAATATTTTTCATATTTTTTAGGGTAGATTATGATACTATTTGTGTCTTAAAAAATATACTCAAATAAAATAATACTTTTATATTAGACTACAATTTATTTATTTCAATCTGTAAAAGAAATTCTATCTGCGAACTTTTTATTGGGGGTTTAAATATTATTATTGATGGGGACTAAATTACTTAAGCAACTATACCTTTTTGTTTTATCTGCCTTATTTGGATTGAACTTTTTATCCTGCGACACAAAGCAGGAAAAAGATGACCCATACACCTCATGGCGAGTTTATCGTGGGGATGAAGGCAGCAATGCCTATTCAAAGTTAGATCAAATCAATAAAAAAAATGTTAAAAATCTTGAAGTGGCCTGGGTTTATCGGACTGGCGACAGCCAAACAGGCACAGCACTTCAGTGCAATCCTATAATTATAGGTAATATTTTGTATGCCGTGTCTGCTAGCCTGAAAGTATTTGCGCTGGATGCCACTACCGGAAAAAGAATATGGGAATATGATCCTGCTTCAGATGGAGCAGAGGTTGCGGTAGAGTATGGCGGTAATAATCGAGGGCTTGCCTACTGGGCAGACAGAGAAGATAGAAGGCTGTTTTACAGTGTGTTGAATGAATTGAAAGTACTGGATGCCAATACAGGAAAACCAATTTCTGGATTTGGTAATAGAGGATATGTTGACCTCTTGGATAGGTTGGACAGAGATTTTGAAAAGACAAGTGCTTACATTAGAAGCACTTCCCCTGGTGTGATTTATAAGGATTTGATTATTACAGGATCTACAGTAGATGAAGCGAGGGGAGGTCTGCCCGGACACATTAGGGCTTACGATGTCAGGAGTGGAAAATTAAGCTGGATATTTCATACCATTCCACATCCCGGGGAATTTGGATATGAGACATGGCCCAAAGAATATTACAAAACAGGTGGAGGAGCCAATGCATGGGGAGGCTTAAGTATCGATAAGAAAAGGGGGATAGTTTATATTCCAACAGGAGCGGCTACGCACGATTTTTATGGAGCTGACCGCAAAGGAAAAGGTTTGTTTGCCAATTCTGTACTGGCCCTCAATGCAAGTACAGGAGAGTATATTTGGCATTTTCAGGTTTCTCATCATGATTTATGGGACTATGATATTCCTGCTCCCCCCAACTTAATTACCGTGCAACACAATGGCAAGTCTATCGACGCAGTAGCCCAGGTTACCAAGCAGGGTTTTGTGTTTTTACTTGACAGGGAAACGGGCAAACCTATTTTTGAAGTAGAGGAACGGCCCGTACCTGAATCAACCGTTGCAGGTGAATCGACATGGCCAACCCAACCTTTTCCGGTGAAACCACCTCCGCTGGTGCGGCAATATTTTGATGAATCTTTGGTGACGGACATCTCTCCTGAATCCCATGATAATATCATGAAACAAATTAAAGATTATACGCTTGGGAGCATATACACTCCACCAACGATAAAAGGTACCATCCAATTACCGGGATTTCGTGGAGGAGCCGAGTGGAGTGGGGGAGCTTATGATGAGTCATCAGGTATCATGTACATTGGGGTGAATGACATGCCGCACATGGTACAACTGGTAGAAGACATTGACAAAAGTGAAGACATCAACGAATTTGAAGATTTGGCTGTATTTGGTGAAAGTATATATATAAAAAATTGTGTTGCCTGCCATGGCGAAGATCGGAAAGGAAACGTAACATTTCCTTCCCTCATCAATGTGAAAGATAGTGTTGAGCTTAATGCTGCTAAAATGCTACTAAAAAAGGGAGCAGGAATGATGCCTTCATTTCAAAATTTACCAGAAGTTAATAGACGAGCGGTCTTGGCATATCTTTATGAATTAGACAATGATGAGGCAATTGAGCTATTGCCTCTGGAAGAAATTCAGGTATCGAAAGAACCTGTAAAAAAAGACACGGCGAAGAGATTCAAATTGAAAGCCTACAAACAGCTACGAGATCAGGATGGGTATCCCGGGATAAAACCACCATGGGGAAATTTATGTGCGGTGAATCTCAACACTGGTGAAATAGAGTGGAAAGTACCATTGGGCGAATATGAAGAACTAACGAATCGTGGAATACCTCCAACAGGAACACAACTATTTGGCGGAGGTATAGTTACTGCCGGCGGACTGATATTTATCGGAGCGTCACGAGATGAAAAATTTAGGGCTTTTGATAAGGATACGGGTGAAATATTATGGGAGTTTCAATTGCCTGCCGGTGGGTATGCGACGCCCGCAACCTTTGCAATAAATGGAGATCAATTTGTAGTCATTGCAGCAGGAGGTGGAGGGTTTCAAGGCACTAAAACTGGAGACTATTATTATGCCTTCAAATTGCCTGAAAGTATCCAATAAAACCCATAACTAAAATAGAATTTATTTAAATGAGTAAGAGAATTCACTTTCTCTTATACTTTTCAAACATAGCATAGCTTTGACGATGCTATGCCTGCTTCGCAGACAGGGAATATCAACAAAAGTAAAAAAATAATAGGACAGCTATTGGATGAAATCAATGCCAACGGTTCAAAAATGTCAAATGCGTCAAGCGCAAATATTGAGCTTGAGTTAAAACTTTAACTTGCGATTTAAATTCACGAATTTCTTAATTCTACTGAGTTCTGATTTTAATCACATAGACACAACTTGCAGGTATTTTATAAATAATATAACACATTTATGAAATCACCAATGGCAAATACCCCTAGGGACAGGTCCGAGGATTTTGGATGGATTTATCTTATGAGATAATTCTCCCCCCTTAATTCCAAAGAATTCATCTCTCCATCCCAAATATAATTACTGGTTTGTTGTTTCAATTTTCATTTGTATCATATTCCATTTATAATTCCTGGGCTGCTCCTGCCCCATGTCTGAGAATACTATATACATTTCTGTGCCATCCTCAGATATCCACTTTGGACTAAGTTGCGGGAGGTAGTTCCTGTTAGATTCTCTTTCTTCCTTCCAATCTTCTATGTATGAAAACTGTGTCCAAGGTCCCCACGGATTTTCAGCCCAAAGCATCATTAAACTTCCAGATTCTTCGTGAGGCCAGGTTGACATTCGTTCACCTGTCCCAGGCCTTTGCGTCCCTCCTGTAACCATAATAAATACACCCAGCTTTTCATTCCAAACGACACTTGGTGACCAGGAGTAAAACCCCCAACCTTCTGGAAACTGGTACACAATTCCTCTTTTTGAAATATCATCTACAGCCCATTCCGCATCTCCATTTTCATTTATTTTAGTAAAATACTCCCATTTATTTCTGTCCAATATATTCTCCTTTTTCACTCTGGCCATATTTAAGTTATTTGACTTCAATTTTCCTTCCGGTGAATACAAGTAAACAAAACCATCTTTGTTCTCTTTATAATCCTGACCAAACTGAGCCACCGATATGAATGAAAAAGCATAATCAGGTTCATTAAAAAACATCAACTTATTTCCCCCTTCATTCAACAGCCACCGATTACGATCACCTGCATCCGTACCATTCCAGCGCAACCACTTTGTGTCGTCTTTTGGACTCCAAATTAATTGAGTTCCGTCAAACCATCCCCAACCGTATCGTTCCGCACAATGAGATATAAATTGATACATATTTCCATCTATAGAGACGATTCCGTAGCCATACCAATTCCAGCCATCCCGTTCTTTGCTTTTTGGAAGGGGAAATCTTGTTGTAGTATCTGGAGAAACTATAGGCCCATAAATTTCTGTGATGCCAGTTCGGGAATAGTCAGGATAACCTTCAAGCATTTCAGCATGTATCCCACTTCCAGGATCGCCCGTTATACGCCAAATTTGGTTGTTTTTGAATTCTCTTTGAATTCCATTTTCATCTAACCAACCCCTGCCATCACATTGTGCCGTGTAAAGGGCACCATCACTACCCCACGTCAAAAAATAATTATCTCCATAATCACCACTTCGTATTACTAATGAATCTAACATTGCCCCTACCGGATAGGCTTTTTTTGGTTCCTGACATACTGAAGTCAAAATTGCTAAAAGCAGTACTAGCAACAAATTTTTAAATCTACTATTCATTTTTATCATATTTATAAAAGTGATATTTTCAATTCTTTTACTACCCCTGAAACTACGTATTTATCTATAGATATTTAGCCTTCGACTACATTAGCCCGAAAAATTGACTTCAATTAAGTCAATTGAGAGATACTAAAGCATTGATAACAACTTAAAACCACTAATGACTAAGATTGTCAATGTATCATTCTGGGAAAAAATCCCTCGCCTTTAGGCGGCGAGGTTGGTAAACGAGTTTGCGAACTGATACGGGAAATATGTAAAGTGAATGATGTTGAGATATGGAGAGGTCATACCTCCCAAGACCATGTACATGTATGTATATTGGTTCTGCCTCATTTAGCGATATCGAAATTGGTACAATACCTAAAAGGGTAAGAGTTCGTACAAATTGATGCAGGAGAACAAACAAATCTCCAGACTTTTCTGGGGTCGTCATCTATGGGTCAGGGGTTATTTTGTTGCGACATCAGGAAATGTAACAGATGAGATAATAATGGAATATATAAAGAAACAGGATAACAATGAAAAGAATGATGGAGAGTTTACCACTGTCGAGTAACTTTAGTCGCCTTTAGGCGAAATCAAACCTATCGGTCTTTTAGTTGATAGTAGTTTAGTTGATTTTGTCTGCCGATGTTAGCCTGTCATTGAGGAATTCCCAGAAGGATATGTTCATCTTTCTACAGGTATTTTAGGTGTCTCAGGCTTTTCTGCCATTATCGCTACGTGTTGACCCGCTTATTTTTCTTTACATATTCCCTGATATCGCTTTCACTTTGGTTATTGTGTAATGGTAGCATTGGATATTCTAAAACGACAAGCAGTTCTTGTTTGTTAGTTTTTATTTTGTCCAAACCTTTTTTTAGTGCTATCCATTTTGTTTGCCGGTTGCAAATGGCGTTATAACTTTTAATGACTTGTTGTTTTTTCTTATCCGTAGGTTTGTTCCTGTAGGTTTTGAGTTGTTGATATAACTGCCAAAAAGCTTTGAGCAACAGCTCAAGTTCCTGACCCTGTTGGTTTGTGTAGGCATGGATTTTTTGCAGGTTTCTTTCAACATGAATCCAACACAGGGCATGGAATATTTCTGTACCGGTAACTTTGACCTTTTATTGTATCAATGGCGGTTATATATTTTGGACTAAGTCCTCTTTCAACTAAATAAGCAAAGGCATAGTCGTTGAAACAATAGCCGGGCTGCCCACTCAATATCTCTAAAAAGTTGATCCTGCTTTTCGAACCGGTACTTTTGAAGAAAGAGAACAAATTATTGGCTATGATATTGGAGGATATAGCTTTTCAGTGTAGTTCCAAAATCTGTGCCCTGTAAGTGGCCGGGTAACTTGGCGTAGTGATAAGTGCCTTCAGGGGTCTGCCAGCTTTCCAACTCGTAACAGGTGTTTACAGAACTGATCTTTAATTCCTGACGGATACGTTTTATATAGCCTTTAAATATTGAACCCTCGGGAACTTTACTTGTCTTTATACGTTCGGTGGCATGAATGACCAGATTGGACTTCTTGCATCGTTTTCTAAAGGGAGTTTTTTTTTATGCCTTTTAAAGTATTTCTTCGTTGATCCTTCTAACATTACTGTTTGGTGGTATAGCCGGCTTTGTACTGTGACCTTTTAATAACCGAATTTCGCTTTTGAGTTTTTCAATTTCCAAAGATTGATCCGATATAACGACTTGCAAATATCCAACGAAGGGATGATTTAAAATTTGATCAGATGTGCCTCGAAATTGTTCAGGATAATGCATCTTAGCTTATTAACTCTTATCTTGAATAATTGTTTTGCCTGTTATTATTGAGGTGTTACTTAAAACTTTAAATAATTAATAGCCCAAAAATGGGGAACAAGTTTTCCATAATAATTAAATCAATTCCTTGTTTATTAGTATTTTAAGCATTTCAATAATTATCTCCCGAATTATTCGGGAGATAATGTTTTCCTTATTGCCAGTTGGGCATACTTATCCCATCAATCCACGCTACTTGCTCATATCTGAATAGGTTATAGGTCAATTTACTATGCTTACAAAGCCACTGGCCCGCTTTATTCCTATTGATCGCACGTAAAGCTTTTCATACTCTGTTCCATAAAACCAAAAACATGCTCTACTCTAGCCCTGATCTTTGATTTTTCATTGTTCAATGCCTTTTGCTCTTAGGTTAGTGGTTTATTTTTATAGTCTTTTTCATCCAATAAATTATCTATAAGCTTGTGAATCATGGGCAGAATCATCAGTAGTTATACCTTTCTCAATAAATTTATGTTTATTGTCTACTTTTGCATGGTTCTTATAGCCATAATGAAGTTCATTATTTTTTTAGTCCATTTGGTATCCACATCTTTTTGGCGTTTCTTATTGGGATTTTTATCCCACTTTTCAGGAGCCTGACCTTCTTTTACCTGCCTGTATTCTATGATCTTACCCTTATGGGCTATCAGAACTATGTTTTTCCAAAAGATTGTTAAACAACTCAAATAGCTCTTTGTCAAGAGCTATATTGATCAATCTATCTCTAAAGTCCCAAATTGTCTTTTCATCCAGCACGCAGTCATCGAGTGATATCCCCAAGAAACGGCAAAAGGCCAGCCTGTCCTATATCTGGTATTCAATTTGTTCATCGCTCAAATGGATCTCCTTGTTTGCTCAATTTTTTGAGTCTGAAATCTTCGGGAAATGGGCTATTTGTGCCTATGGGTTTGTATGTTTGTACCATCTGATTAACTTCGATACTAAAATAACATATCTGTCTGAATTCAATAAGTTAATTTTAGATATTCCCAGCTATATTAGCAATAAATTGAAGTGCGAAACTTTAGTTATATATTATTTCCTGGTTGTATCCTCTTTGAGGAAATCCAAAATATGTATGAACAGGTGTTGCAGAATTATTTAAAAATCTCCTTCATTCCAATGAATACTGTAATTGCTTAATTATCAATTAAATGCGTAAGAATTCATCAAATATTGACAAACCATTAATTGTAAATTTGAATGTGCAAAAATTCAAGTTTTCTATTTCTGATTTGCCGGATAATGAAATCTGGAATGAATTTAAAAAAGGAAATGAGGGAGCATTCAATTATATTTATAATACATATTTTCAGGATATATATCAATATGGGCAACAATTTACTAAGGACTTAGATCTTATTAAAGATCTGATACAGGATCTCCTGATTGACATAAGGAAAAACCGTAAAAATCTTGGAGAAGCACCATCGATAAAGTTCTATTTATTTAAGGCCTTTAGAAGAAAGGTTTTCAGGTATTTGAAACAAAACAAAATTGTTTATACGGATTGTATTGAGTCCTATAGCGATTTTAAAATCGAAAATTCTCATGAAGTATGGCTTATACAAAGTCAGCTTGGCAGCCAAAAGAAGTTAGCTTTAGAAGGCGCTTTTTTAAAATTAAGCATAAGGCAAAAAGAAGCCATATATTATTATTTTTATCAATCCATGACTTATGAAGAAGTGGCTCTAATCATGGATTTAAGAAATGTAAAATCAGTTCGCAATTTGATTTATAAATCAATTGACGTCCTGAAAGCTCAATTGCATCCAATCCAAAACAAACTATTTACCTTGCTTTTTACTTTATAAGATAAGAATCCGTGCCTAATTATTCTATCATATGTTTGACAGAGTATTGTGAAATTTAAGCAGGACGACATTTAAACAGGTCAGATAAACTTTTTTCATTAATAAAACCCACCCCATTTATACCCTTGAAATAATTCGGCAGCATACCGTATTTCATAATTTTTTAAAATAAATTAAAATTAATGATGTCATTACAGGACTTGGCGTCTATGTATAT
>VAPM010026446.1_pt1 | contig 14788 bp, 14 predicted proteins | sample 3395091 | NCBI WGS metagenome assembly VAPM01 (sample SAMN08290445, study PRJNA428436) | hydrothermal vent metagenome | isolation source: Deep-sea hydrothermal vent chimney 3 | place: Pacific Ocean: Juan De Fuca Ridge | reverse complement strand
CCTCTGAAAATTCCTCTGAAAATGATGAGGCGGATAGTGGGCACGACGAGAATAAAACTGAGAAATAACAAATAATTCCTTAATGCTATGAAACTTTGGAGCCTAAAAAATAAATATATCCTGATTGTGGATGACTTTGCTGGCATGCGCACAATGTTGCGAAATATGCTATCTCCCTATCGCCCTGAACATATCGCAGAAGCCATGTCGGGAGAGGAGGCATTGAAGGCAATCCAGGAAAATGATTTTGATATTATTCTTTGTGATTACAATCTTGGCCCTGGAAAAGATGGCCAACAAATACTGGAAGAAATCAAAGAGCGCGAATTAATCCCCTATTCTTCAATATATGTTATGACAACCGCAGAAAATACGTCTGAAATGGTCATGGGCGCTGTTGAATATTCCCCAGATGATTACCTGTCAAAACCATTTACAAAAGAGGTATTGATATCACGACTTAAAAAACTCATTAAACGAAAATCAAGCCTGAAAAAGATATCAGTTTCCACTCGTCAGCGGGATTATGAGTCAGCAATCCATTTTTGTGATGAACAGCTTTCCGCCAAACCAATTAACCGGTTTGAATTATTAAAAATAAAAGCAGAGCTATTATTGCGCATTAATGATTACGATAGTGTTGAAAAACTGATAAAACCAATCCTTGAAGAACGTGAAATACCTTGGGCCTTGCTCTATCTTGGGAAAGCACATTATTATCGGGAGAATTACGACGAAGCTCGATTTATTTTTGAAGACTTAATTGAGGATCATCCTAATTATTTGTTTGCACATGACTGGCTTGCCAAATTACACCGAACCAACCAGAACTACGCTGAAGCCCAAAAAATTCTTGAAAAAGCCACCATAAAATCTCCCAAAGCCATAAAGCGACAACAAACTCTTGCTGAAATTTCTTTTGAAAACAAAGATTATGATACTTCAGAAAAATCATATAAGCGGATTACCCGCACTGGAAAAAATTCGTATTATTTGAGTCCTAATGACTATTTTGGCCTAGCGGAAGTTTATTTGGAAAAAGACAGAGTTTCTGATGCGCTCGATACCATATCTGATATGCGAAAGGAATTCAGCAGTGCAGACCCTTTAAAAAACATGAAATCACATATCAACGAGGCTTTTTTATATGATCGATTGCAACGAGAAAAAGAAACGAATGAACGCATTGATAAAATAATCTCTATTTTTTCAAAAGATCCAGGAACCGTCACCAGCGTTGACTCCATTGAGCTGGCTAAGCTTTGTTATTCCCATGACCGAAAAGATGATGGAAACAAGTTTATCCAATATGCTATTAAAAATAATCATGACAACCAGGAAACTATCGATGAAATAATTTCACTGCTTACCGGAATTGGACTCTCTAATAAGGAAATCAATGCCTTGTTAAAATCACGCGACGAAGTTATTGAAATCAATAATCGCGGGGTAAAATTGGCGACTACAGGGAAAATTGCCGAGTCCATATCGCTGTTCGTTGAGGCCGCGATGGCAATGCCGGAAAATCATGTTATTAACTTAAATACGGCACAGTCACTTATCATGCATATGAATAAATCCGGCGCAACAGAAACATTAATAGATGAAACAAAAAAATACCTTGATAAAGTAAAATTTACTGGAAAACCCAGTGAAAAATATAAAATACTAACAGCATCCTGGCAAAACCTAGCGGAAAATATTGGCTAAAAAACCCTAGTTACAACCTGGCATTATCATGAAAAACAATATCGAAAAACTAGATTTCTCTACTATATTAGCAGGCAGTGTTCATGATATGAAAAATTCACTTGCCATGTTGCTAGGGTCACTTGCAGATATTTCATCGGAATGTACAGACGGAAATTGCTCAATTAAAAAAGAACTTTCACGTATCCGGCACGAAGGTCAACGGGTTAATCGTGATCTTATTCAATTATTGACACTGTATAAAATTGATCGCTCTCAATATTATCTTAACATTGAAGAAATCAATATTTATGACTACCTGGAAGAAATAATTCTTGAATATAAATACCTGCTCAATGAGCGAGGAATCGATATTTCCCTACAATGTGACGCGACATTAAGTGGTTTTTTTGATGCGGAACTTGTTTCAGGCGTATTAAAAACAATCATCAACAATGCATACCAATATACACACGATAAAATACAGGTGAGTGCTGAATCCATAAATGGTTTTATAAAATTGGCTATTACTGACAATGGAAAAGGCTATCCACCCCATATGTTATTTAAACGGTCACGGGATAAAACCACCAGCAATTTTGGTACGGGGAGCACTGGGCTCGGGCTTTATTTTTCTTCGCAAGTTGCCGAATTACATAAAAATAAACAGAAATGCGGTTATGTTCAAATTACAAATGCCGACCATTCCAGCTCTGGGCTCAAAGGTGGCTGCTTTTCGATTTTTCTGCCATAATTTCGAGTCGCATAAATCACTACGGAATAAAGCAGCTTTCCTCACCCTGTTAATGCTACCCCATTGACCAAATTTTGCTCTACTGCGGCCAGCCAATATGGGGGTGCAGAACCAAGAGCATAACGAATATACTGGTGAGATATGCGTTCAATGAACTCTTTGCGTTATAACCCGGTACTCGGCATAACTATGTGAAGTTAACAGGACAACACTGTCATAATATACTTTCCTTAATTTACACACCAAACATGTACAAAAAAATGCCCCAATCCCCTCAAAAAAACCAGGTTAATAATGCCAAACCGCTCATAATAGCAGGATTTTCTAGCATATTGATATTGATGATTTTACTGATTGGTTTTTGGAGCAAGAGCCTTTCTGACAACAAACACCTGCTGTCTAGCATGGCCAGTATAACGGTTGAAACGGGATTGATTACAAAGTTATTCAACACAGTACATCAGCAAACGATAATATTGAGTCAAATAAACAAAACGCAAGATACAACAAAAAAAGAAACCGACTATGCGCGATACTTGGCTTTTAGCAAAATATTATCCAGCATTTACGCAGAACTCGATGCGGTTGAATTTAACAGCGAGGCGGCACAGTCCTGGCATTCAATACAGCAGCAGTTTATCCAGCGTCACAATATTGAAAAAATATCCGCAGATCTTCATAAAAATGGAGAGTATGCAACATCATATGAATACCTGATCAATAATATCCCCCCTTTACAAGACCGTTTAATGAATGAGCTCTCAGCCCTGCTTAACAAAAACCTGTTAAATGGGGCTGGAAACAGCGTCGATGATATTATCAACGAAGCAACAAACAAAATTGCCACCACTTATTTTTTTGTTTATTTATTAGGTGGAATTTCTATTTTTCTCGGTATTTTTACTATTTACATCCTGAAGCGTACAGAAAGTACGGAAGAGGCATTAATTGCACAGGGTGAGCGAATTCAGTGGCTGTATGAGGCAACATCAAGATCTGGCATCAGTCTTGATGACCGTATTACCGAAACCTTGAAATTAGGCTGTCGCGTACTGGGAATGGAAATAGGCAAACTGGGTCGCCAATTCCCGGAAAAGAATGAATCTGTATTTCTCAATACCGTTGCCCCGCCTGAGCTTCCTGCAAAACGTGGGTTAATTCTTCCGTTAGATAAAACATTTTGCAATATTACTTTTTCAGCGGATGGACCCATTGCCATACAACACGTCAGTAAATCCTCCTACAAAGACCACCCTGCCGCAGAATTTCTGGGTATGGAAGCCTATATAGGCACAACTATTTATGTGCATGATAAAAAGTTTGGGACGGTCAATTTTTCTAACCGGCAGCCTATGGAAAAATCCTTTACACAAACTGACATGGATTTTGTCAATCTGTTGGGGAAATGGATCAGCGTGACCATGGAACAAATTATTATTGAGGATGAGTTGCAGCAATCCAAAGATGAAGCCGAAGCCGCAAATCACGCAAAAACGGCTTTCTTGGCAAATATGAGCCATGAAATTCGTACACCATTGACGGCCATTCTGGGTTATTCTGAAATGTTGCTGGATGATGACCAGTCAGAAGAAGAGATGGAACATGAAATCAACTCTATTATCACCAGCGGAAAACATCTTCAGCAAATCATCAATGACATTCTTGATTTATCAAAAATTGAAGCTGGGCAGCTCATCGTCGAATACCAAGATGTTTCTCTCACCATTTTCATGGATGAGCTTGATGCTATTCTGGGCTCTCAGCTCAGTGAGAAGGGATTATCATTTGATATGGAATACCACTTCCCTATCCCGGGAATCATTCGTACTGACCCTACCCGCTTAAAACAAATTCTTCTTAATCTTTGTGGTAATGCCATAAAGTTCACCCGGGAAGGCGGTATTAGCATTTCAATTCAATACCTTTCAGATTCAAACCAAATGCAAATCACTGTGGCCGATACCGGTATTGGGATTTCTGAGCAGGAACAAAAGAAAATATTCTCTCCTTTCACTCAAGCGGATAATTCCACTACACGTATTTATGGTGGAACCGGGCTTGGCTTATGTATTTCCAAACAATTGGCCAAGACTCTGGGGGGGGATGTTACTGTGACGAGCAAAAAAGGAATGGGCAGTGAATTCACCATCACTATTGATGTATGCATTGAAAAAAATAAACTGGAGATGATTAATACAACACCGGCTCAGGAGCCTCTTCTCAGCAATCAATCCGCTCATCAGCATATCCAGCTGGTTGGGCATCTATTATTGGTGGAAGATAATCCTGAGAATCAACGGCTTATTACAAAATCAATTCGTAAAATTGGTTTAACTGTCGATACGGTTGAAAATGGTAAAGCGGGCGTGGAAAAAGCGCTGTCCGGTAACTACAACCTAGTGCTGATGGATATGCAAATGCCCGTAATGAGTGGCTTAGAAGCAATACGAAAATTACGTGCCCAAGGATACACGGTGCCCATTATCAGCATAACAGCTAACGCAATGCAGGAAGACAAAAGCAGTTGCCTTGCAGCGGGTGCCGATAACTACCTCACAAAACCTCTGGATTTCAGTCATTTTTATGAGGTGCTTTCGACTTATTTGAAAGCCCATACATAACGCCATCCCGACTGATTATCACCACTTGACCTGTAACGGTTTTGGCATGAACATGGGCAATATGTCATCAGCTCACACATTTTCAGAAATTAACCTGCAACAAGAATTCCCGTTGCTGGGTTCAATCCATTACCTGAATCATGCTGCTGTTTCCCCGTGGCCCATTCGAACGGCCGATGCCGTAACTGGTTTTTCACAGGAAAATGCCACACAAGGGTCAAAACACTATCTTCAATGGCTCAATACGGAAGCAACGCTGCGCAAGCAGTTACAGCAACTGATCAATGCCAAGTCAGTCAATGAAATTGCTCTGCTCAAAAATACGTCCGAAGCCTTGTCTGTTGTTGCATTCGGTTTACCCTGGCAAGCTGGCGATAACATTGTCAGCATCAAGGGAGAATTTCCTTCAAACCGGGTGGTATGGCAGGCTTTAAAACCCAAAGGTGTTGAATTACGCCTTGCCAGTATTGACGCTACCAATCCCGAACAGGATTTGTTCGCGCTTGTCGATAAACACACTCGTCTTATTGCGGTCAGTTCAGTGCAATATGCTGCCGGTTTTCAGCTTGACCTTGCCCGCATCGGTGAGTTTTGTAAAAAAAATAATATCCTGTTTTGTGTCGATGCCATCCAAACTATCGGGGCATTGCAGTTTGATGTACAGGCAATACAGGCAGATTTTGTCATGGCCGATGGCCATAAATGGATGCTGGGGCCCGAGGGACTGGCAGTGTTTTACTGCCGTGAAGAACTGCTTGAAAAATTAACATTGCACCAATATGGTTGGCATATGACTGATGCATTCACCAATTTTGACAACGATGAATGGCAGCCTGTTGGTACTGCCCGCCGGTTTGAATGTGGCAGTCCCAATATGTTGGGTATCCATGCGCTTTCGGCCAGTCTGTCATTGTTGCTGGAGTATGGAATGGACAATGTAGAAGCCCGCATTCTGGACAATACACGTTATCTGTTTGAGCAGATCAACAATGCTGAACAATTGATTTTGTTGAGCAATACAACTGAAGGGCGTTACAGCGGTATTGTGACCTTTCGTCATCGCACGGTGGATAATGAGGCACTTTTTTCACAGTTAACCGAAAATGGGGTGATGTGCGCACAACGCGGGGGAGGGGTTCGTTTTTCACCGCATTTTTATACGCCAAAAGAAAAAATTCTGCATGCCCTTACTGTTGCTACACAGGTGTCGTAAACCGCCGAAAATAATTTTCTGTTGTTTGCGTGGCAACGGTTTCCCATCGAGTATCACGTAACCCGGCAATACACTCGGCAACGTGTCGTACATAGGCAGGCTGATTCGGTTTGCCACGATGTGGCATCGGCGCAAGATATGGAGAGTCTGTCTCCACCAGCATACGTTCCCCCGGTATTTTTTTGGCGACTTCTTTTAATTCTTTTGCGGAGTTAAAAGTCACAATACCGGAAAAGGAAATATCAAAATTCAAGTCCAGTGCTCGTTTGGCCACATCCCAGTTTTCCACAAAACAATGCATTACACCACCGATTTCATCGGCACCCTCTTCTTTCAAAATACGCAAGGTATCTTCCGTTGCTTCCCGCATGTGAATAATCAGTGGTTTTTTTGTCGCTTTTGATGCGGTGATATGGGTACAAAAACGTTCGCGCTGCCATTCCAGGTCGCCCTCTTCACCTTCTGTGCAACGAAAATAATCCAGCCCGGTTTCACCAATGGCCACTACCTCGGGTTCGGCGGCTAAATTGATCAATTTTTCGCTGGTGGGCTCTTCTCCTCCCTGCGCTGTGGGATGCACGCCAACCGAAACCGAAATTTGTGTATGGGCTTTGGCCATCGCCAACAAGGTTGGGTAATGTTCCAGGTCAATGGAAACGCATAAAAAATGCCCGACACCTTGTGCCGCTGCATTGTCCAGTGCGCCCTGCAATTCGCCGTTCCACGGTGAAAGCTCCAGACGATCCAGATGGCAATGTGAGTCCACTAACGGGGTATTTTCAGGCAAAAAAACAGACATGGGAAAAACGTCCTGTTGGAAAAATGAGAAGTGTTAAAGGTGAAGGCCCCCTGCTTGTCTGCAAAACTCAAGAAAAATCTAACGCAAAGGCGCGGAGATGCAAAGATCGCAGAGAAAATACTTTATATGTAAAAAGCCAGCTATTTTGGGGTATTCATTTGTTGTAATAATGCATATTCACCATGTCTACAAAAAACTCTGCGCTCTTTGCAACTCTGCGCCTCTGCGTTGGGTTTTCATTTTCTTTCCGGTTTTAAATGTAGCGTTTCGCAGTGGAGGGATGAAACAGGCTGCGTGTAACAATCCGATTACATGGTATGCGTCTGACGGTCAGACTTCAATGCACCGGCGAGGTAGGTTTCAATTTTGTTGCGGACGGCACCGTTATCCTGATTGCTGAATTGCACACCGATACCGGCAATGCGCGCCCCTTGGGCACCCGCCGGTGTCACCCAGATAATTTTACCGGCAACCGGCAATTTCTCTGTTTCTTCCATGAGGGTGAGCAACATAAAAACTTCATCGCCCAATTTGTATTTTTTGTTGGTGGGAATAAACAGTCCGCCGTGTTTCACAAAAGGCATGTACGCTGCGTACAAGGAGCTTTTGTCCTTGATGGCCAACGAGAGAATACCGCCTTGTCGAAAATCACTGCTCATGTATGTACTGACTCCTGATACTGTTTTATCTTATAAAGCCATTTATCGTAAACCAACACGCTGACGACTCCAGCTCACCATCAGGTCTTCCATAGCCAGCTGTGCATTTAACTGGCTATTACTCCAGCGCGCAGTTTCGGTGATTTGCTCCAAATAGGCAAACAGCCGCTTTAGTTCCAGTCCGCTCACCAGTTTTAGCAATTGCGGACGCAGGTCACCATTGGTAATAACGACCGGGTCAGCCCCTGACTTGAGACGGATCAAATCCATCACCCAGCTACTGAGCCACCGGGTAGCTTTGGGCAACCCCAGTTCAGACCACTGTTTTGCACAGACTAACGGATCCGTGTTGCCCTCTGCCACGCCGATCCATTGACTGGCCAGATCGTGGCGCACTGCCAGCCCTCCTGTTTCATGTAAAGCCTGGGCAGCCAGCGGAGCACCGTTGCTCAACGCCAGCAAATTTTTGATCGTTGCAGATTCTTTTACCTCGTTGAGTTGCGTCTGCAACCAGGCTTCGCTGGCCTGCGCCTCTGGTCGCAGGAAAACCACTTGCTGACAGCGACTGCGAATCGTTGGCAATAATAACGAGGGCTGACTACTGATCAATATCAACAGCGCATCTTCGGTGGGCTCTTCCAGGGTTTTCAGCAGACTGTTGGCAGCATGTCGGTTCATTGCCTCGGCTGGATTGATGCACACAATCTGGCGACCACTGTACTGACCCTTCAGGGCAAAAAACGCTCCCGTAGCACGGATACGATCCACGGGAATCGCCTTGCCTGCTTCTTCGGGCTCCAGCCAGATCAAATCTGGATGCGTGCCAGCCGCCAGCAAACGGCAGCTTTGGCACTGGCCACAGGCCGTACCGCTATCCGCAGGAGACTGACACAATAGTCCGTGGATCAGCGCCTCAGCTAATACCGATTTGCCATAACCTACACTGCCGGTGAACAACAGAGCATGCGGCAGATTGTCAGTACGCACCCTGGCGACCAAACTATTCCAAAGCGACGTTTGCCAAGGCAGTGGTATTTTCATCATCTCAGTTCAGCTAGCAGAGGGGTTAATGCACGGTCAATTTGTGCCTGCACCTGTTCGATGTTTTGTGCAGCATCAATAATACGATAACGAGCCGGTTCCGCAACAGCCCGTTCCCGGTAAGTTTGTCGTACCCGCTCAAAAAATACCTGTTGTTCACGTTCAAAACGATCCAGTTCACCCCGTTCGCCGGCACGCGCCATACCCACTTCCACGGGTAGATCCAGCAACAGAGTAAGGTCTGGGCGCAACTCACCCTGTACCCAGTTTTCCAGTGCAGCGATGCGCTTCAGTGCAATGCCACGTCCTCCCCCTTGGTAGGCGTAAGTGGCATCCGTAAACCGGTCACACAACACCCAGTCGCCCGCTGCCAGTGTGGGACGGATCAGTTCCGCCAGATGTTGTGCTCGTGCGGCGAACATCAGCAGTAGTTCAGTGTCACTGTCCATCACCGTTTGCCGGTGATCCAGCAACAACTCTCGAATCTGTTCACCCAGCGCAGTGCCACCCGGTTCCCGGGTCACTTGCAGGTTTTTGCCCACTGCCTGCAAGCCATCTTGCAGGCGTTGTTGTACAAAGGTCATTTGCGTGCTTTTGCCAGCACCTTCACCACCTTCGAGAGTTATAAATAAACCTTTTTTCATTTATTTCAATAAATTACGGGGTTTTTCTAATGCTGGTTAGTTAAAGTTAATACTGACTATTTGGAGGAGGAAAATGGTTTCGCCCGACCACCCAGCTGATATTTTACCACTGCCGCATTATGCTCTTTCAGGGTTGCCGAAAACTGGTGTCCACCATCTCCCCGGGCAACAAAATACAGCTCTTTACCCTCCAGGGGGTGCAGCGACGCCAGCACTGCTTCACGTCCCGGCATGGCAATGGGGGTGGGAGGAAGCCCCCGGTGCAGATAGGTGTTGTAAGGTGTCTCTTTGCGTAGATCACGGCGACGGATATTGCCATCAAACGCACGTCCCAGACCGTAAATCACCGTGGGGTCCGTTTGCAGGCGCATGCGTTTTTGCAAACGCCGATTGAACACACCGGCAATCTGTCTGCGTTCGCTGGGCAGCGCGGTCTCTTTTTCAACAATGGAGGCCATAATCAGTGCTTCGTAGGGCGTTTTATATTCCACATCGGCGGCGCGATCCGGCCAGTTTTTGTCGAGCAACTGTTGCATGGCATTGTAAGCTCGCTGCAAAAAAGCCACGTCCGTGGTCAGGCGAGGAAAGTGGTAGGTATCCGGTAAAAAACGCCCTTCAGGATGCTCTCCAGGGTGACCTATTTGCTCCATGATTTCCGCGTCACTGTAGTCAGACAACGTGTGTAACAGGAACTCGTTACTGTGTACCGCGTCCATAAGCTGGCGGAAATTCCAGCCCTCGACGATGGTGAGGGAATATTGCAGCATTTCACCATTGACGATCTGTTCCAACAGGCGCGCAGGAGTAATGCCGCTGTCAAAGTAATACTCCCCTGCTTTAATATTGTCCGCTGTGCCCTCGAACTTGCCCAGCCACACCAGATATGAAGCGGACTTAATCACGCCACGTCGTGCCAGATCTTTGGAGACATGAGTGAGCGTTTTACCGGATTTGATTTCATAACGCATCCCTGTATCGCTCAATGTCACTGGTGAGCTCACAAATGAACGATAATCCATGGCTACCCAGGCACCATAAAGGCTGCCCAGCAGGATGAGCAAGCCTACGAGCTTGAACAATGCTTCCCGTCCGGATCTGCTCCTCGCTTTAATCATGCAAAGACTCCAATGCCTGACTCAGCTGACAGGTCATCGGTCCCACGGCGAAATGCTGCTCTTCCAGCTGGCGCACCGGCCAGATGCCCATGAGCGTATTGCAAAGAAACAGTTCCTCTGAGCGATACAAGTCAGTTAGCCCCAGCGTTGTTTCCTGCACAGAAATACCCGCCGCCTCAGCCACGTTGATGATGTTTTCCCGGGTGATGCCCTTTACGCCACAGTGAGTCAGCAGGGGTGTTTTCAGTACTGGCCCGCTCCCATCTTCCTGCACACAAAACAGATTACTCATGATTCCCTCAATGACGTTATTATTATTATCCAGCATCAGACCTTCAACGGCCTGCATACTCTCCCCCTTGTCCTGCCACTCTGCGCGCGCCAACACCTGCTCCAGCCGATTGAGGTGTTTGATACCCGCCAATGTCGGGTTGTCGGCCAGACGTGTGTCACAGACTCTCACTGACACGCCATCACGGTAGTACTCTGCGGGGAAAATCACCGCAGACGACAGCGACAGCACCCGCGTCGTGACTGCTTGCGCTGGTGGCGCATAACCTCGTTCTCCCGTTCCCCGTGTCACAATGATTTTCAGTACGCCATTCACTTCTCCCGCGCACAAACTCATCGCCTCTGACAACAGCAATGTCGGTTCAGGCATGGCAATACGCAGTCTCTGACAACCTGTTGCCAAACGGGCCATGTGTTGCGCCCAGCGACGTGGTTTACCTGCTGATACTCGCAAGGTTTCAAACAATCCATCGCCGTACTGGAAACCACGATCCAGCACGGAAATATGTTCCGCCGACTGGCCGTTAATCAAAATTGCTGGCAATGAAATCGATCCACTGGAAATAACAGTTTCTTGTTATGGACAAACTGCGACAGCACGCAGGTAAGCATGGGAGCATACCACAGCCAGACTTCGCTCTGCCCTGCTTGTTCACCATCAATTGTTAATCAGTGCCAGCAACATCCCCCGCGCCTTGGCCCGTGTTTCATATAGCTCTTTATGGGGGTCTGAATCGATAACAATGCCACCCCCTGCACGCAACTGTAGTTGTTGCCCTGTCTGAGTGATCGTGCGAATCAGGATGTTCAGATCCATATCACCATTGTGATTGAGATAACCCATGGCACCGGTATAGGCACCGCGTCCCTCCCCTTCCAGCTCGGCGATAATTTCCATACAGCGCACTTTGGGGCAGCCAGTGATAGTGCCACCGGGAAACACCGCACGAATCACCTCACCCGGCGTCACCCCGTCACGCAATTGTCCGCACACATTGGAAACGATGTGATGCACATGGGCATAACTTTCCAGCACCATCAACTCGTCTACTTTCACACTGCCCGGCACGCACACCCGGCCAAGATCGTTACGCTCCAGATCAATGAGCATAACGTGTTCCGCACGCTCTTTAGGATGCGCCAGCAACTCTTCTTTCAGGGCGTGATCACCCAGCACCTGTGTGCCGCGCGGGCGGGTGCCGGCAATGGGCCGGGTTTCAATCCGCCGTTTGTTGACCTTCACCAGACGTTCCGGGGAAGAGCTGATAATCGCGGCACCATCGATCAGCGCCAGACCAGCGAACGGCGCGGGATTGTTTTGACACAAACGCTGATAGATATCTGCGGGCTGCAAAGCGTTGCAGCTTTGGCCACGCCAGACTCGCGCCAGATTCACCTGAAATACATCGCCTTCAACAATGTAATTTTTGATGGCCTCAACGTCCTGCAAATAACTCGGTGTTTCTGCTTCTGACATGACAATATTTGGCGATATCGTATCCACCATCGATATCTGCCTGATATCTTCATCAAACATGTCGAGCAGATTTGCATGGTCTGGCTCGGCCACAAGAAAAGTCTGCTGCTCTGCATGATCAACAATGACGGCTGCGGGTATACGGGCAGCATAAGCCACAGGCAAGCCATCATGAGCCCTTGGCAAGGAAAGGCTGGTCTCAATCTGTCCCGCCAGTTCGTAAGCCAAAAATAGAAACCAGCCACCGGTGAATGGTAGGGGAGGAAAGCCGGAGGCAATCTCTAAGAGCTTGATGGTTTTCGCAGCGGCCTGCCAGTGGGTATCAAGCTGCTGGAGAAAGTCCATCGAAGTATCTGCGGCATCCAAACGAATATGATCGCCAGGAAAGGCAAAAAGAATGTCGAAGCGAGCCTGCCCTCCACCCGGCGCATCGCTTTGTGCCATGGATTGCAGCAGATAGGGGTAGCGCTGAGGATTGACGCGATGCAGCGCCAACAGATCAACAGCGTGTTCGACGTGACGGATGTGTGTCATTCTGTCGCGAAACCATTTGTGTTGTTGGTGGTACGCTAACTGCGCACCTGTTTATTATCGGGGAGAGATCTCGCTATTTTAGCAGTTTTGAATATACCAATCAGCATTCTATTTTCCGTTAACCTTCTCTGCTCTTTCCCTCTTTTATTTTTATTATCGTCATCATGCCAAGAGTCACGGAACACACTGTGGTGGTTGGGTGTGACCGCACCTACCATCAAGCGTTCTCAATATGGTTTCATTAGCATAACACCAAGCAATACCTTACTTAATGAATTTACACTCAATAACATCCAATGATTTTTTATTTATTTTACATGCTCCATGGCCACCGCCGACTATTTTTTGTGTGGTAGGTTTTTTAAAGAAAATAGTGTACTCGTCCTTATTTTCAGAAAAATGAATCAAATAATTATCGATGTCAATTGATGATTTTGTCTTTTTTGCGTGCTGTAAATACACATTCCATATTTTCAAATAATGCCCAGATATGGTTGTGTCTGTGCGAAAATTTTTAAGTTTTTCATAATCTAAATATTCTTCAACATATTCATCTGACATAACATATCCACCTATAAAAAATTGGGTTATTACCACGACTAGAAAAAACAAACTATTATAATTCACTTATAAGTTTTACCTGATTATTTTTGTGTGAATAATATTTAAACTTGCCTTTTGGTGTTGCCAAATAACCATCAATCTTATTGCTGTCTGCATACGGAATATCTCCATACCATTCCTTATCAACAGGATCATATATATTTGAAAAATTTTCATTATCGTAGACCGGATCATCTCCACCATGTGTATGATAATATGCTACTGGTTTTTTGCCCTTCGGAACAGAGCTAGGACCTCCTGGGTCCACGCCATCAATGCTACCTTTTATTGGGCCTGTATAACTATACGTTCCATCTTCATTCTGATATATCATCCCACCATATTCACGATTTTCACTAATCGATTTTTGGTTTATTTTTCTGGAAACGTATTCAGCCGCACCATGTTGAGTTTTAAATAAGGTATTGTTAGCAGAGTGTTCTTCCTCTTCTTTATTTTGTTTCTGCTCCTGACGGTTTTCTTTGCTTTTCTCGGTTTCACTTTTGGCGTTTAATGGCTGGTGACCAGTAGTGGAGGAAGCAGATAGCACATACCCTAGCTCTTCATGCGGCCCCAGGGTGTAAGGCTTGGGCGTGTACTCTTCAACGGGCAGGTCTTCCGGGCCTTCGCGTTTGGGCGGGGTGATGTCGTCGTATATCCGCACAATAACAATCTTGCCCTTCGTTAATCCTGCTAACAGGCTCTTGAACCGATCTGCCCGGTTTGGACCGGCACGGAGTTTCAGCTCTTCGGTCATCATTGCCAGTTGCTCATCGGTCAGAGCAAGGGTGTCGAGAAATTCGCTGGCCTGTGGCCATTCATCAATCCCAAAGAATTTCACATCTTCGGGGTTGGGGTCGCTCAACAATAGTACGGTTGCGGGGACGAAGTGGTATGCCATTCCCCGGGATGCTGTGTCGTGTGCAGGCCGGATGACCGGGTAATGGTTGTTGCTGGTATTGTCGAAATCGTAGGCGAAGGGGTCGAGCCGATAAAAACGGATTCTACGCTGCCATCCCCACGATACTCTGGCAAGATCACGCTGGCTATAAGCAAGCGATATATCGCTGTTGGCTGTGAGTCCATCCACCACTCGCAGGATTTTCAAACAGAAGGCGTGATCCAGCCTAAGTCTGATGATAAATTCATGGGCGTCGTGTTCAGCTGACAGGTTTTGAGGCTTGGTCGGCCCGAGAACCGGTGCTTCGTACCCGCAGTAAATACGGTAGGTGGTACCATAGCGGTCCTGCACAAAAAACTTGTGTGATTTCATGAATATTTGGTTTTGTCGTGGATTTGTTATGGGTTTGTTATGGGTTTGTTATGGGTTTGTTATGGGTTTGTTATG
>VAPM010210785.1_pt1 | contig 14805 bp, 13 predicted proteins | sample 3395091 | NCBI WGS metagenome assembly VAPM01 (sample SAMN08290445, study PRJNA428436) | hydrothermal vent metagenome | isolation source: Deep-sea hydrothermal vent chimney 3 | place: Pacific Ocean: Juan De Fuca Ridge | reverse complement strand
GGTAAGGGCGCGACAAAGCTGGTGCCCATAGGTCAACCCAACTGTTGGCAAGCGCATCAGATACTTTGCCTGATCCCTCTGGTTTCTTTGAAGTGCCGGTCATAGGATTGGCCCCATGGAGCAAACGAAAATCCGACTCTTTGTAGACCAAGCACTAAGTGAGGGGCAATCGGTTACTTTGGACAAGAACCAGGCGCACTACCTATTTGTAGTGATGCGTTTGACCGTCGATGCTCGTGTTTTAATTTTCAACGGGGTTGCGGGTGAGTTTCTTGCATCGGTTTCCGTAGCGTCAAAGCGCAATGGCATTCTATTGTGCGAAAAACTAACCAAACCACTGCAAATGCCATCAGATTTATGGTTAATTTTTGCACCAATCAAGAAATCCAGAACTGACTTTATAGTTGAAAAAGCGACAGAAATGGGTGTTTCCCGGATCATTCCTATTTTGACGGAACATACAAATAATGACCGGATAAGGCAGGAAAAATTACAAGCTCACGCCATTGAGGCTGCTGAACAGTGTGGTGGGACATTCGTTCCAGAGGTTTCCGGATTGCAAAAATTTGACAATATTTTGGGAACTTGGCCCAATGGGCGCCGATTGTTGTTTTGTGATGAAACATTGGTGGGTGCGAATAAGACAATTGACACAAAAATCCGAGGTCCTTGGGCAATAATAATTGGGCCTGAGGGCGGGTTTTCAAAGCGCGAACGCGAATTTTTACGTGCGATGTCGTTGTCTAACTCGATAAGTCTTGGCCCGCGCATCTTGAGGGCCGACACCGCTGCCGTTGCTGCATTAACGATCTGGCAATCCACTCTGGGGGATTGGTAGGGTTACTTTTAGACTCGGCCATGATCCGCCGAAAATCAATAAAACCGATCGCTGCCAAGTAAACCGAAAGAAATTGACACAAAATAGACTAAGTTTGTTCGAAACCTGTTATTAAACTAAATGTTTTTGCGTGGTCACAATAAGTAGGCGGATATGACGTTTATTCGACCAGAATTATCAGAGGCTATCGTTCGGTTTCGGGATGCCATTGCCGGAGTGGCGGTGTCGTTGGTTGGCCTCTATTGGGCCCTGGGCAGTGTCGGCACTCTATCAGTATTAGGGACTTCTATGGTAGTTGCAGGTGCATTGTTGGTGTTTGCTGGCATACAGCGGGGCCGGTTTCGTACCGGCGCTGGAGGGGCAGGCGTTGTGCTTGTTGATGAAGGCCAAGTTACCTATTTTGGTCCTGTTGAGGGCGGAACAGTTGTGATTTCAGAGATTGACAGGGTGGCATATGAACCCGGGATCAATTCCAATTCTGAATGGATATTAGATGACAAAAATGAAAATCCACTGCGAATTCCGACAAATGCAGAAGGTGCTGAAGCCCTGTTTGATGTGTTTGCGGGCTTAGAAGGCCTGCACACTGAAAAAATGTTGTCAGTTTTGGAAAACTCCCATCCGCGGCAAGTAGTAATATGGGAATCAAACGCTACTTCCTTGCATTGACTTTGTTCCATTTTAGCACCAATTCTAACTTTACCTGAGGTCGCGAATATCGGAGCAGTAACATGTCTATCCCACAATCGGGTGGAGGCCCAATTGAGAACATTGATCAACTGGCCGAATATTTGTCACAGGGGTGCAAACCCAAAAAAGATTGGCGAATTGGCACTGAGCACGAAAAGTTTGGGTACTGTAAAGATACGCTGAATCCATTGCCCTATGCAGGCGAGAGGTCAATCAAAGCTATTCTGGAAGGCTTGCAACAGGAGTATAACTGGTCCCCTGTTTTTGAAGGTGAAAATCTAATTGGCCTAGAAAAAAACGGCGCGAACGTAAGTTTGGAACCGGGCGGGCAACTGGAGCTATCTGGCGCTCCGCTGGCTACGATTCACGAAACTTGTGACGAAGTAAATTTCCATTTGAAAGATGTGCAGGGTGTCGCCGAAAAAATCGGTGTGAAATTTATCGGTTTAGGTGCAGCCCCGATCTGGACCCACGAGCAAATGGATATGATGCCCAAGGGTCGTTATAAGTTGATGACTGATTATATGGGCCGGGTTGGTACACATGGTACGCAAATGATGTACCGGACCTGTACAGTACAGGTAAACCTTGATTTCGGTTCTGAGGCTGACATGGTTCAGAAAATGCGTGTAGCGTTAGCGTTGCAGCCGATTGCCACTGCACTATTTGCCAACTCTCCTTTTTTTGAAGGTAAGCTGAATGGCCATAAGTCCTGGCGCGCACGTATATGGCGTGATCTGGACCCAGCGCGTACTGGTATGTTGCCATTTGTATTCGAAGATGGGTTTGGATTTGAGGCATGGGTCGACTACATGCTGGATGTCCCCATGTATTTTGTTTATCGCGATGGAAAATATATAGATGCACTGGGGCAGTCGTTCCGAGAATTCCTGAAAGGAAAGCTACCAGCGCTGCCCGGTGAGACACCAACATTATCAGATTGGGCTGACCACCTGACCACGTGTTTTCCTGAGGCCCGGTTAAAGCAGTTTATCGAGATGAGGGGTGCCGATGGTGGACCTTGGCGCAGGCTTTGCGCATTGCCTGCTTATTGGGTGGGTCTGCTATACGATCAGAGCGCGCTGGACGCTGCTTGGGATATTGCCAAAGACTGGAGCGCAGAAACCCGGGAAGCATTTCGAATTGCAGCATCGATCGATGGTTTGCAGGGCGAGGTCAATGGCCAGAAAATACATGATATAGCGCGTGAAGTGGTTGCGATTTCTGAATATGGTTTGAAAGCTCGCGCCAAACCCGGTGCCGGTGGTTTGATCCCGGATGAAAGTCATTTTTTGAACGCATTACAGGAGTCTATTGAAAGCGGCAATGCCCCCGCAGATGAACTGTTAGCGCGATACAATGGCGACTGGAATGGGGATCTAACGCGCATTTATAAAGATTACAGCTATTGAATTTAGTTTAATCTTTTCGACTAACGGTTGGAATTGAAGACCTGTGCAATTGACCATCTTCAAAATTTCCCACGTGTTCAAAATAGTCGGAGCCAAAATTGTTAGGTCCATTTGTGCCTTTCATTGTCAACCAGATCAACAAGACGATAAATCCAATCATGGGAATTAGCATCAAGAATACCCACCACCCGGATTTGTCCAGATCATGCAACCGTCTGATTGTTACAGCTATATTTGGTATGAAAAGTGCGATACTCAAAAAACTACTAAACAGACCGAATTGACCCATGCCTGCTCCTAAAATCGTCGTATCGATAATGTTTGCACCGATGTTCAAGAGTACCGAAAATAGTACGAAATACCAATATTCTGACCGAATAGCGCGACCGGAAAATGTGGCGTATTTTGTTAGAACTGAAAGAATTGCTTGTGCGAAATCCATAGGCCGACCTCTGTTCTAACGATTACGTTCCAATTTTAGGTTCTGTCCCGTTGATAAGGCGCCGGATATTTTCACTATGCTTGTATGCAATCAGGGCAGACATAAGCAATACCAACACAGCACCATTTTGGTGATAAAAAATCAATGCAAGGATTGGAGAAATTGCAACGCAAACCAAGGAGGCCAATGAGGAAATTCTAAATACCAGCGCAGTAGCCAGCCAAGCAGCGCATGCGCCGACACCCAGAGGTAGCGAAAAGGCTAGTAGTGATCCAAGGAATGTCGCAACACCCTTACCACCGTTGAAACGTGAAAATACTGGGTAGATGTGGCCGAGCAATGCAAATAGCCCTGCCAATCCAGCGATAGCTTCGCCGCCAATTTGTCTGGCGATTAAAACAGCGACAAAGCCTTTACCAATGTCAAATATCAATGTCAGGAACGCCGCAGCTTTGTTCCCGGTCCGTAAAACGTTTGTTGCGCCAATATTTCCCGAACCGGTTTCGCGCAAATTCCCTAACCCGAATAGACGCGCCATGACCAAGCCAAATGGAATTGATCCAAGAGTGTATCCCAAGATTGCGGCTGCAAAATAAGTCATTCAGCGGTTTCCCAAATTTGTTTTCCACCAATCCAAGTACTTATAACTTTACCCTGCATCCGCTGCCCGTCAAATGGTGTGTTTTTGGATTTAGAGTGGAGATTAAATCGATCCAGCACAAACGGAGAATGGGCGTCAAACAGCACCAGGTCGGCCGGTGCACCCTTTGCAATCCGCCCAGTTTCCAAGCCAAGGCGTTTTGACGGGTTCAACGATAGTGCGCGAAATAATTGCGGCAAACTAAGATCAGATGCGTGGTACAGACGCAATGCTGCAGGAAGCAATGTTTCCAACGCTACAGCGCCGCTGGCGGCTTCTTCAAAGGGCAGGCGTTTGCTTTCTTCATCTTGGGGAGTGTGCATGGAGCTGATGATATCAATGGTTCCATCCGCCACCGCCGCCACCATCGCCAGCCGGTCATCTTCGGATCGGAGCGGAGGTTTAATCTTGAAGAAAGTTCTGTAATCGCCCAGGTCCATTTCATTAAGCGTGAGGTGATGGATGCTGATCCCGGCGGTGATATCCAGCCCGTTTGATTTAGCTCTCCGCATGGGGGGAAGGGACCGGGCTACGGTTAACTGATCAGCGTGATAGCGCACACCTGTCATTTCCACCAGAGCCAGATCACGATCAAGCCCCATGCGTTCTGCCATGGGGGATACTGAAGGCAGCCCTAAAAGCGATGCAAATTTTCCCGACGTGGTTGCAGCACCATTGCTAAGGCCGGGATCCTGGGGGTGACCGATCACTAGTGCACCCAAGGAACGAGCATAGGTAAAGCAGCGCGCTGCAACTTTGTTGTCAACCACTACATTATCGCAGTCGGTGAAAGCAATGGCACCGGCATCCAGCATGAAGCCGATTTCTACCATCTCACGGCCCAGCCGACCCCGGGTCAGAGCGGACATGGGGCGGACATTAACGGGGGCGTCCTTATTGGCGCGGCGGGTTACGAATTCAAGGACTTCAGGCGTATCTATGGCCGGCTGGGTATCGGGGCGCGTAACCATTGTAGTGACACCACCGGCGGCCGCGGCGAGGCCGGCCGAGCGGAAGCTTTCCTTGTGGCGTTCACCGGGTTCAGAGACTTTTACGCCGATATCAACGATCCCCGGGGCAAGGAATTTGCCGTTGCAATTGTATCGGAGTTGCAACGGAATTGAATCGGAACCAATTTCTGGATCCGGGATATCAAAAACGTCTGTGATTTTACCGTTTTTGATTAGCAAAGAACCAAGATTGTCGGTCTGTGCCTCTGGGTCGATAAGCCGAGCATTGGTGATCAGGGAAATCATACTATTTCGCTCGGGCGTTTATTGGTTTGCAAGTTCCGTGCCAGCAATTCCATAGCGGCCATGCGCACCGCGACGCCCATTTCTACCTGTTCCTGAATAACAGAGCGATTGATGTCGTCAGCCAGTGTTCCGTCAATTTCAACGCCGCGGTTCATAGGTCCCGGATGCATCACAATGGCGTCGTCTTTTGCGTGGGCCAGTTTGGTAGCATCCAGGCCGAAACGGTGGAAATATTCCCGTTCAGAGGGGATGAATGCGCCGTCCATCCTCTCCTTTTGCAATCGCAGCATCATTACAACATCAACATTCTTCAACCCCTTTGCCATGTCATCAAATATCTCGACCCCCCAATCGGCGGCACCGGGCGGGATCAGGGTTGGTGGGGCAATCAAGCGGATCCGGTTTTCCATTTTTCCCAAGAGGTGGATGTTGGAACGAGCGACACGGCTGTGGGCGATATCACCGCAAATGGCGATGCTCAACCGATGCAATCGGCCCTTTTTCCGCCGGATTGTCAGCGCATCAAGCAGGGCCTGTGTTGGGTGTTCATGTCGTCCGTCACCAGCGTTAAGAACCGCACAATTTACCTTTTCCGCGAGTAGATTTACCGCCCCTGAATGTGGATGGCGTACAACCAGCAGATCAGGGTGCATCGCGTTTAGTGTCAGTGCCGTATCAATCAGAGTTTCCCCTTTATTGATCGAGCTTGCTTGCATCGTCATATTCATGACGTTGGCACCCAACCGCTTCCCTGCGATTTCAAAACTGGCCTGAGTGCGGGTAGAGTTCTCAAAAAACATATTGACCTGGGTCAGGCCAGCCAGGGATTTTTGCGGCTCTGAATGATCACGATTGCCATCAGCGTAGGTGTTCGCCAAATCAAGGATCGATGTTATTTCTTCTGGGCTTAGGTCCCTTATTCCCAGCAGATGATTTTGGCGGAATGTCATAATATCCCCGGCAGTAATTTTCTGGCTTATAGGGGGCATCGTGATAACCAGCAAGTCGGGGGAACGAATTCGGTTTCAAAGGCTACACTAGGTGGCTATTTTGCAGCCATGGAAACAGGAATCACCCCACAATCTGCAAAAGACTTTTTGGAGTGGCAAATTGAAATGGGTGCAACGGAATCAATTGCTGACAGGCCTGTTAATCGTTATGAATTGGTATCAATACCAGTCAAAAAACCAGCCGCTCAAATTTTTCAACCGATTGAAAAAAGTACTGAGCTCGATGCGGTTTCAATTTCTGAAAAACTTGCGTGTGCTGCTGAAAATCTGGATTCTCTAAGGGAAGCATTGATCGGCTATGAGCATTGCGAATTGAAACGTGGCGCCAAATCTACAGTGTTCTCAGATGGAAATGCACAAGCCAAAGTAATGCTGATTGGGGAGGCACCCGGCCGAGAAGAGGACATAACCGGTAAGCCATTTGTTGGGAGAGCCGGCCAACTTTTGGACAGGATGTTTGCTTCAATTGGGTTGTCCCGTGGTGCAGAGGACGCGTTGGCAGCTTTGTATATTACCAATATTATTCCCTGGCGACCACCACAGAACCGCGATCCGGAGTCCGGTGAAATCGCAATGATGATGCCATTTATTAAGCGGCATGTGGAATTGGTTAGGCCAGAATTGTTGGTTTTGATGGGCAATACGCCCTGTCAGGCAATATTGGGGAAAAAGGGAATAACAAAATTGCGTGGGCGCTGGGTAACTGCGCTTGGGTTGCCTGTTATGCCGATGTTTCACCCGGCGTATTTACTAAGAAATCCAGTTATTAAGCGGGAAACGTGGGTCGATTTAATGGCAGTTCAAGCACGATTGAAGGTGGTCTAGTGGCCGAAGATTTTTTTCCGGTCAGGATTGCCGTTCTGACAGTTTCCGACAGCAGAACGGTTGAAAATGATAAATCTGGACGTGTCCTTGCGGAACGGATTGTAGCGGGCGGCCATGTGCTTGTGGAAAAGACAATCGTGCCGGATGAAAAAAAACTGATTTCAGAGCAATTGCGGGAGTGGTGCGAAAATTCGGGAATTGACGTCGTAATTTCGACAGGTGGTACCGGATTGACCGGACGCGACGTTACAATAGAGGCGCATCGTGATGTTTATGAAAAAGAGATCGAAGCATTCAGCACGGTTTTCACAATAATTTCGATGAAGAGTATTGGAACTTCGGCGGTTCAAAGCAGGGCAACCGGCGGGGTGTCAAAAGGTACTTATTTGTTTGCGCTGCCGGGAAGTCCGAATGCATGCAAAGATGCCTGGGACGAGATATTGGCACCGCAATTTGATATTCGCCACATGCCCTGCAATTTTGTGGAAATTTTACCGCGATTGGACGAACATTTACGCCGGAAAAAGTGATACTCTACGTTTGAACTATTATGACATAGATGCTCGCATCGCGTTGTCTATGCTGAGCATAGGAATTATTTCTCGCTGAAGAGGCAATAGGAATGCAATTTTTACGTCGAAGCCTTGTTGGTCTGTTTCTGATTTTTCTAACTGTAGGTTTGCTGGTATGGGCGGGTAGTATTTTGTTTGACGCAGTTCAGTTGCGCAACGAGCAATCCGAACGGGTACGCCCGGCACGCGAGAGAATTTTTACGGCAAACGTTGTGCTTGCTAAAGAACAGACAATTGCACCGGTTCTTACCAGTTTTGGGGAAATCCGCAGCCGTAGGACACTGGAATTACGGACCACAATTGGTGGGCCACTGGTTATGTTGGCCGACGAATTTGTTGAAGGTGGATTTGTCTCTGGTGGGCAATTGATTGCTAGGATCGACCCAACGAATTCCGAAACCACTGTTTTGTTAGCGCGGAATGACTTAACGGAAGCGTTGGCCGAACAGCGAGATGCAAATCGGGCATTTGGGCTGGCCACGGATGAACTGGTATCTGCGCAGGATCAGGTTCGGTTACGGAATAATGCATTGCGCCGACAAAGTGATTTATTGGCGCGTGGTGTCGGAACCAGCGCCGCCGTAGAAAATGCAAATCTGGCTTTGTCATCTGCACAACAAGCGGTTCTTTCGCGCCGCCAATCACTTGCAAACACCCAAGCTCGCGTGGATCAAGCCGAGACCACGTTGGAACGTCGCAGGATAAATCTGAGAGATTCGGAACGCAGGCTTTCTGAAACTGAAATTCATGCTGGATTTTCAGGAACATTGTCTGATGTCAGCGTTGTGCAAGGCGGCTTGGTTGTTGCGAATGAACGGCTTGCGGATTTGATAGACGCCAGCGCACTGGAAGTTGCCTTTCGGATATCTACGCAGCAATATTCAAGGCTGTTGGATAAAAAGGGGGATCTGCTTCTTTCACCTATTAGGGTTTTGTTGGATGTGTCAGGTGTCAATTTATCGACACAAGGAACCATTACCCGGGAAAGTGCCACCGTTGGAAATGGGCAGACCGGACGGTTGCTATTTGCAAAATTGGATAGTGCAAATGGTTTTAGACCGGGTGATTTTGTGAGGGTGGAAATTAAAGAACCTGAAATAAAGAATGCAATATTACTGCCCGCCAGTGCGGTGGATTCGACACCAAGTGTGTTGGTCGTCGGCGCTGATGATCGGCTTGAGGTTCACCCTGTTGAGTTGTTACGCAGACAGGCAGATAGCGTTATTGTGCGAAGCCAATCATTGATCGGAAAAGAAGTGGTTGCGGATCGGTCACCATTACTAGGTGCAGGTATTCAGGTTCGTGCGATAAAATCTGTTGCTGCTGTAAGCGAAGCTGAAACCAACAATCTTACGGATGTTGAATTGTTAGAGATTTCTGAAGAGCGTCGGGCAATATTAGTTGCTTTTGTTGAAGGCAACGATCAAATGCCACAAGATGCTAAGGAACGTGTGCTATCGCAACTTAAGATGAAATTGGTCCCTGTGCAGGTCGTAATTCGTATTGAAAAGCGAATGGGGGGCTAAAAGATGGCGCGCAGTGTTCCAGGGATTGCCGGTAACATTTTGTCCTATTTTGCGCGACATCGAACGGCCGCCAATCTGTTGCTGGTGGTTCTGATCGCAGCGGGCCTTGCCGCTGCGCCTAGAATGCGGTCGCAATTTTTTCCGGATATTATTATTGATAGTGTTTCGGTTTCGGTGGCTTGGAATGGCGCCGGTGCTGATGACGTTGACTTGGCCATTGTACAACTTCTTGAACCAGCTTTGTTGTCAGTTGAAGGTGTCGAAAGCTCATTTTCTTCATCCAACGAAGGGCGCGCATTTATTGGCTTAGAGTTTGAGCCGGGCTGGGATATGTCGCGGGCAAGCGATGACGTGCAGGGGGCGGTAGACGCTGTTAGAAATTTGCCGGATGCGGCTGAGGAACCAGTGGTCAGACGTGGGGCCTGGCGTGATCGGGTGACGGATGTGGTCTTGACCGGACCTGTTGGACTGGACCAACTGGGGCGATTTGCCGATGAATTTGTAACCCGATTGTTTGCAGGTGGAGTTACCAGAACTTCAGTACAGGGCGTCGCCGCATCAGAAATTATTGTCGAAATTTCATCTTTCTCGCTAAGGCGTAACGATTTTACAATGTCGGAGATTGCCAAAGCGATCGCACAAGAAGTGGATGCAAATCCGGCAGGGGATGTTGGCGACGGGCTTGCAAGGGTTCGCACGGGGGTTGCCAAACGAAGTGCGAACGACATTTCATCAATTGTCTTACGCACGGGTCTGGATGGATCAACTACAAATATTGGCGACGTCGCAAATATTCGGGTTAAGGGCATTGGCCGAGATTTGGCGTATTACGTAAATGACAATCCGGCAATTCTTGTGCGAGTTGATCGTTCGAACCAAGGCGATGCCATTCGAATACAGGAGAAAGTTGAAGAAGTAGCGCGAGAACTGCAATTGTCATTACCCGCGAGTGTGACGATGGACCTGATTCACACGCGATCTGAGGCGATAAGTAATCGTCTGAATTTGCTGCTTGAGAACGGATTGATGGGTTTGGGACTTGTCGTTTTGTTGTTGTTTTTATTTTTGAATGCGCGCACAGCATTTTGGGTGGCGGCTGGTATTCCAGTGGCGATGACAGGCACGATTGCGATGATGTATTTGGCCGGCCTGACGTTCAACATGATTTCTTTATTCGCGCTGATTATTGTACTTGGCATCGTTGTCGACGACGCAATAGTCGTGGGGGAGCATGCTGATTTTCGCGTTCGACATTTGGGGGAATCACCCATACAGGCTGCGGAAAATGCCGCTCGACGGATGTTTGCACCTGTGTTTTCGGCAACTATAACCACCGTAATTGCATTTTTTGGACTAGTAGTTATTGGTGGACGTTTTGGTACTTTAATCGCGGATATCCCCTTTACCGTTATTGTAGTTCTGACCGCCAGTTTGATTGAATGTTTTCTCATTTTGCCAAACCATATGGCACACGCCTTAGTACATTCTGCAAAAAATCATTGGTATGATTGGCCAAATCGTGTGGTAAATATTGGTTTTAATTGGTTTAGAAATGTTGTGTTTCGTCGACTAATCAAATTTGTGATTTGGGCCAGATACCCCGCCGTTGCGCTTGCTGTTTTGATTCTGGTTTCACAAGTTGCAATTTTTGTTCGCGGCGACATTCAGTTCAGGTTTTTTAATGCCCCGGAACAAGGTTCTGTTACCGGAAATTTCGCTATGGTGAATGGGGCGACGCGAAACGATAGTATAGCGATGATGCAAGAACTTCAAAGGGCAACCGAGGAAGTAGCGGTAAAATTTGAAGCAGAGTATGGTGTGAATCCGGTCGAATACGTTGTTGCGCAAATAGGAGGTAATTCAGGTCGTGGATTATCTGGTTCAGATACCAAGGAAAACTGGCAGCTAGGCGCGATTTCCATTGAACTGATTGACGCTGATTTGCGATCATATTCGTCTTTTGCCTTTGTTGCGGAACTTCAAGATGCAGTGCAACAAAATCCAAAAGTCGAGACGGTAAGTTTTAGGGGCCACAGATCTGGCCCTGGTGGGGATGCGCTGGATGTGGAATTTTATGGCGCGGATGCTGTAATACTGAAGGCCGCTGCTGAGGCACTAAAAACGGCTTTGTTGCGCTTTCCTGAAGTCTCAGCACTTGAGGATAGTTTGGCCTATGACAAAGATGAATTGGTTCTGGCCCTGACGCCACAGGGCCTGGCGCTGGGGATAACAGTTGATAACCTGGGATTGATCCTGCGAAACCGGTTAAATGGTATTGAGGCTGCAACATTTCCAGAAGGTGCGCGCTCGGCTGCAATTCGTGTTGAATTGCCGACGGATGAGTTGACCGCAGATTTCCTGGACAGAACTCAAATACGCACATCATCTGGTAGCTACGTGAATTTGGCAGATATCGTCACTGTTGAAACCCGAAGCGGATTCTCAACGGTTCGGCGGGAAAATGGCGTGCGACTGGTAAGTGTAAATGGAGATATTTCTGAGGATGATCCGGTCAGGGCAAGCGAAATTATGGCTGACCTGAAAGATAATATTTTGCCAAAAATTGAGGGCAAATTTGGTGTCGCATTCAGACTTGCGGGGTTGGCAGAGCAAGAACAAAAATTTTTGAATGATGCTTTGCTGGGTTTTATTCTTTGTTTGTTGGGAATTTACCTGACGTTGGCTTGGATTTTTTCCAGCTGGACGCGGCCTTTTGTTGTGATGGCAATAATTCCATTTGGATTGGTCGGGGCGATCTATGGCCATGTTTCCTGGGGTGTCCCGCTATCGATGTTTTCGATTGTTGGGCTAATTGGAATGACGGGAATTATAATCAATGACTCAATCGTTTTGGTCACGACAATTGACGAACACACGAAAAACCGGGGAGTCGTGCCAGCGATAATAGATGGCACCGCGGATCGGTTGCGGCCGGTGATGTTAACAACTGCAACGACGGTTCTTGGTTTAACACCACTTTTGTTTGAAACGTCACAGGATGCCCAGTTTCTAAAGCCGACGGTTATAACATTGGTATACGGTTTGGGTTTTGGGATGTTTCTGGTTTTGTTGATGGTTCCTGCCGTTATGGCGATGCAGCAAGATCTAGGCAGGCAGCTACGGGCAACCCGGCGCGCGTTTTCGATGCCCGGTCGGGGGAAATTTGTTAGCTACCCAAGCCTTCTTGTCGCATTGGTGGGGCTTGCTATATTTGGTGTGACAATCGGGGCAAAAGTAGCCACTGGAAGAATTTGGGATAAACTTCCTTTATTCGCTCCGGATGTCGGAATGCCATTTGTTTTTGCGCTATTTGTGCTTGGTATCTCGGCTATTGCGTTGCTTGCATTTCTGGCTGGGGCCCTTGGGTCGTTCAGGCGGCAGCGGCCCTAATTTCAGACGTGACAATAGCCAGAACAAAATCTGGGTTCGATTGTCAAAAATATATTGCCGAATAGACGATCGATTGACTGATATTAACTGGCGCTACAACCCATGATATCGATTGCCCCTTTTTTGCCAAATACGGTCATTCGTACCTGCGAACGGACCAGCATGAATGGTTTTCCGTTGGCAGGTACGAGGTCCGTTATTGCGGTGAGACGACGACCATCACGGGTTGATTGCGCTTCATCGATCCAAATTGTTTTGTCGGGAAGTTCGAACACGACAATTTCATTTCCACCCTGATTGGGCATGTTTAGCTCTGCACTTATTCTCAACCCATCGGAAATGGGCTCGATTTTACACACGGCAGAAGTCAGGCCTGACCTCAGGGCATTTTTGGGCCGGTTCGCCAAGCTCGCTAATATTGCTGGGTCCTGCTTGCCAGAAAGCGGAAGTTCAGCCTGCAATTCTGCATTCATGGGAACGCAGATATCTTCACAAACTCCAATATCCAGTCGCACCCTGACCACAATTGGGTCATTTGGGAATTGTCCGGGCGTGATCTCAATTGGGATCACTAAAACGCCTTTGTACCCGTATGATCTGGAAGCCTCCGGATCAAACACTTTTGGTGTTGGCCAAAGTATTTCAACTGTGTCCAAATTTTCGGATCCAGACCAATCAAACTGTGGGGTAATGCCACTTTCGCCAGCCGATCTCCAATAGGTTTTCCAGCCTTCTGCCATTTCAATGCGGACTGCTGCCATATGGGTACCGGTTTTGGTTCGCCAACCGGGCAACAACGTGATCTTAGCGACATCATCAAGCGACAGAAAACTTTGTGTTACGCCTTTCGTTGGCCACTGAATTAGGATCAGGCTTGTGATGAGTATTAAAAGTATTTTTTTTATCATACCGGGAACTTAGCGATCTGAGAATAAATAGGAAATCACAAATCAGCGACAGCGTGTGAATGTGACCATTGAAACCCTTGTACTGTGAATTTCCTGCTACCATGTTGTGACGATGAAAATGCCCACTGATTCCATTGATCTAAACGGTAAGCTATTGATTGCAATGCCGGGAATGAATGACCCAAGATTTGCAAACAGTGTTATTCTGATGTGCAGTCATTCTGAAGAAGGTGCGATGGGCTTAATCATCAATAAACCTACTAGGGGCTTGCAACTGACTGATCTACTGGAGCAACCGGAAATTTCACAAAGCGACACCAGCCGCGATATCTGCGTGCATTTTGGTGGGCCCGTGGAACATGGCCGTGGATTTGTTCTACATTCGACTGACTATTCGACAGCAGGTGCAACAACGGAGGTGAGCAATAATATTGGTATGACTGCCACTCAGGAAATTTTAGAGGCGATTGCCGAAGGATCCGGGCCAAAATCGGTATTGCTGGCGCTGGGATATGCCGGATGGGAACCTGGGCAATTGGAAAATGAAATTAGAGAAAATGGCTGGTTGGTGGCAGATTCATCAACAGATATAGTTTTTGGAACAGACAGTTCTGCTAAATGGACGGATGCTCTTCAGACGCTTGGTGTTGATCCGTTGTTGCTGTCATCGACATCAGGTAGGGCCTGACCGCGCGGCGCTGCAGCCCGTTTTAGCCTGTCATTGATTGCGCGGCCTAGTCCATGTTCAGGGATGGGTGAGACCGCTATACTATCTGGTTTCTGACTATCAAGTTTACGCAAATAACAAAATAGGTTCGCCGCGGCTTCGGTTAATTCACCAGTCAGCGACAGATTCAGATCATAATCACCGGGTCCGAACCCCAGCGTTAGCTCACCCTGAACTCTATCAATTGCATTTAGCCGAAGATTGGCATTTGGGGCGTAATGGGAAAGCAACTGGCCTGGTGCGCTTGGCCTATTGGTGGCCGAATATGCCCCCATTGGATAGCCAAGGCATTTTTCTATTATTTCGACGGGCATTCCACCAGGTCGCAATAAAACGGCCTTGGGTTCAAATCCTATAATTGTGCTTTCCAGACCAACCGGGCAAGCACCTCCGTCCAGCACCGCAGCGATCTTATTGTTGAGCCCGGATAATACATGACTGGCAACTGTTGGACTTATCGTACCAGACAGGTTTGCGGAGGGGGCCGCGACGGCACCACCAAAATCAGCTAGCAACTGTTGCGCCAGTTCGTTCGAGGGTACACGAATTGCGACAGTCTTTAGACCTGC
>VAPM010019974.1_pt1 | contig 14807 bp, 14 predicted proteins | sample 3395091 | NCBI WGS metagenome assembly VAPM01 (sample SAMN08290445, study PRJNA428436) | hydrothermal vent metagenome | isolation source: Deep-sea hydrothermal vent chimney 3 | place: Pacific Ocean: Juan De Fuca Ridge | reverse complement strand
GTGGCGGCGGTCCGCGCCGCAATGAAATCAGCGATCAGTTTCGCGGTCACCGACCCCACCTGACGGGCTGCGATCTCACCATCGGGCGATATCAAGTAGGTGATGGGCAGGCCCGGAATTTCACCCAGCTCGCCGCTCGGCCCCGGCGTGCTGCGCAGGATGGGGTAGTTGATGAAATATTCTTCCGTGAACTGACGCAGCTTCTTGATGCCGACCTCTTCAAAACTGATACCCAGTACCACGGCGTCCTTGTCCTTGTGCTCTTCGTGAAAGTCCACCAATTCCGGGATTTCATCCAGGCAGGGCGGGCACCAGGTGGCCCAGTAGTTCACCACCACCCACTTGCCACGGTAGTCGGACAGACGGTGTTTGACGCCATTAATGTCCTCCAGCTCAAAATCCACCGGCTCGGCCACGACCGTACCACTGGTAGCAATAATCAGGCCCAGGCAGACCGAGAAGAGAAAACGTTGCATGCTGAAACTCATTTCCAGGAATGGGCGGCACGGGTCAATAACCCATACCGGAAGTCAGGAAGACATCTTAGCGCGAAGCGGGGGATGGGTAAAAGGCCGGACTAGACGGACGCACTGCCACCGATGGTCTCGATAATGCCGTAATTCATCGCCAGGCGCGCCAGTTCCACATCGCTGTCCACGCCGAGCTTTTCGTACAGGCGGTGACGGTAGGTGCTGATGGTCTTGGGACTGAGACAGAGCTTGTCGGAGATAACCTGTGTTTTCTGTCCCTGGGTCAGCATCAGCATCACCTGCATTTCGCGCGGAGACAGGTTATCGAAGGGGGTGCTGGCGCCACCGGGGGTACGCTTCAGCGCCAGGGTCTGGGCAATGTCGGCACCAATGTAGCGTTCACCGCCGGCAACGACCTTGATCGCGGTGATGATCTCCTCCACTGCGCAGCCCTTGGTGAGATAGCCGCTGGCGCCGGCCTTCAGCATGCGGCTGGGAAAGGGCTCGTCGGCATGCACCGAGACCACAATAACCTTCAGCTTCGGCAGCAGCTGCGCCAGTTTACGGGTAGCCTCCAGGCCGCCGATACCGGGCATGCTGACATCCATCAGCACCACATCGGGTTTTTTTGTGCTGGCAACCAGGATGGCCTCTTCGCCACTGGCGGCCTCGGCGACCACACGAATGCCCGGCGCATCATTGAGGATGCGGGTTATTCCCGTTCGCACCAGTTCGTGGTCATCAACCACCATAACTTTGATCATAATCCCTCCCGAAATCCCGCCGACTGTGTAAGCATGCTTGCTTGAACGGCTGGGCCAATTCCATTTAGATTCATTTTAACCTGAATCCGTGGCTTCAGGTTGTAAGTAACGCACTGCAGGCAATTCCTCACCTGTAATATCAAATATTCCGCCACAAGAGACGCTCGGCCTCATCACGGCGTCCCGGTGTGCCGACATCCACCCAGCGTCCGCTATAACACTCGCCGCTCACCTGCCCCTGGGCCATGGCCCGGCGCAGCAAAGGGGCCAGTGGGAAACGCCCCTCTTCACAGCCCTCGAACAGGCGTGGGGAATAGAGGCCGATGCCGCTGAACGTCAATCTCGTCGCGCCGGCTTCTGCGTCGTCATCCGTAACGCGGCCGTCGGCGAGAAAGAAATCGCCCGCCGCATGATGGGCAGGGTTTGTCACTAACAGCAGATGTGCCAGGCCGGTGAGGCGTGAAGGCAGGCGGGAAAAATTGTAGTCCGTGCACACATCGCCGTTAACCACCAGAAACGGTGCGTCACCCAGCAACGGCAACGCATGATAGATGCCGCCGCCGGTCTCCAGCGCCTGCTCACCCTCCGGCGAATAGACGATGTGCGCACCGAAGGCATCGCCCTGCCCCAGCGTTGCCTCGATCTGCTCACCCAGCCAGGCATGATTGATGACAATGTCACGGATGCCCGCCGCGACCAGCGCCTCGATATGCCAGACGATGAGCGGCTTGCCGGCCACCGGCAACAGCGGCTTGGGGGTGTGGTTGGTGAACGGGCGCAGGCGTTCGCCGCGCCCGGCGGCGAGGATCATGGCCTTCACACCGGCTCTCCGGCAGGCAGGAAGTCCAGCAACGGTTGCAGTTCCTCGTAGCGCCCCGCCACCTCGCGCACGTAGCCCAGGGTGCGTGGGATATCGCCAAGATAGCCAGGCTTGCCGTCGCGCAGGCTGAGGCGGGCGAAGATACCGGCGGCCTTGAGGTGGCGCTGCACGCCCATCCAGTCGAACCAGCGCAGCCAGACTTCATCACCGAGAGTATCATCCGCTGCGCCGACAATGCCGGCCTGCCGCGCATCGCGCAGATAACCCAGCGCCCAGGCCTCGACCCGCACGCGCGGCCAGCGAATGTAGCAATCACGCAGCAGGGAAACGAGATCATAGGTCACCGGCCCTTGCACGGCGTCCTGAAAGTCGATGATGCCCGGATTGGCCTTTTCCGTGAACATCAAATTGCGCGAGTGATAATCACGATGCACGAACACCACCGGCTGATCCAGCGCCGAGCTTACCAGCTGTTCGAAGACATCATCGAGTAACTGTTCCTGTGCCGGCGATAAAATCTGCTGCCGATGCTTTTTCAAATACCAGTCACGAAACAGGTTCATTTCCTGCATCAACAGGGCATGGTCGTAGGGGGGGATGTCATCGAGTCGACCCGCGTCGATTTGCTGTATGCGCAGTAGCGCGGACAGGGCGTCGCCATAGAGCCGGTCAGCGGTCGCTTCGGTCAATACCTGCAGATAGGGCGTATCGCCCAGGTCACTGAGCAGCAGAAAGCCCTGACGGATATCCTTTGCCAGGATGCGCGGTGCATTCAGGCCCTGCTCTATCAGCAGTTCAGCAACATGAATAAACGGTGCGGTATCTTCCTGCACGGGCGGCGCGTCCATGACGATCAGCGAGCGGCCGTCGTGGCGGAGACGGAAATAACGGCGAAAGCTGGCATCGCTGGAGGCCGGAGCAAGCTCGAAGGCGGATGTTTCCAGTACATCGGCCAACCAGGTTTTCAGCAGTACCAGGCGTTGCTGCATATTTATCGGATTCCGGAGTTCGGGGCAGCGCACATCGAAACATGCGCGGCCCCGTTCTGGCAAGAGGAATCAGAAAAAGCGGTTTACACCCAGAAACACGACAGAGCGCGTGTAGCTGTTCGCAGCAATGTTGGAGCTGTTGTCATAATAGGCATACTGCCCTTCCACTTCCCAGTTCCTGGCGAAACCGTAGTCCAAACGGGCACCGAGACGAAGCTGGCTGTCCTCACGGGTCACGGGGCTGGTGACAATATTGGTATCGGTGGTGGCATCGTTGTAGCCGCTGAAGCGGTAGCGGGCATCGAGGCGTCCCTTCCATTTTTCGCTCAGGCGTAGATAGGCCAGAGCGCGCAGGGCGTGGCGAGTGGGCGAGAAGCTGGTAAAGCCGGTCGCACGCACACGGTCGCTACGCTCGTTGAGGTCCAACTGGTAATAGACACGAAAGCGATGCGCGCCCTGATTGAACTGCATCCCGGCGCGAAGTTGGTGGCGCCAGCCACCCAGCACCTCAAAAATCGTGTCCGTGGCAGTGATGTAATTGAGCCGATAGCGCAGGCGCAGATATTTGCCATCACCAAGCCCATACTGCCCGCGCGCCTCGCCGCCGAAGATACGCTGATAATTGTTGCCGCCCAGATAGCTCTCATTCCAGGAACCGGTAAAGCGCATGTTCCAGTCGCCCAGCTTGCCGAAACGGGACAGACCTAACTTGAATTGGCTGAAATCATCGTTACTCAGGGTCTGGTACTTCTGCACATTGGCGCTGAAGGAAAGGCGCACACCATCCTCACGCCCGCCACGCAGCCAGTAATTGCCCGCACCCATGACTTCGAGGCTGCTGTCACTTTCACCAACCACGCCTACCAGGTCTTCATTGGCCAGTTTAACGTTGGAATCATAGCCCGCGTTGACACTGGCAAAACCACTCCATTTCTTCGTCGTCGAGCCTTTCTTCACATTGACGCCCAGACGCTCCAGCGCCTTGGTGGACAGGGCCTTGAGCTTGGTGTCTGAGGTATTATCATAGGTGCGCAGAAACCAGTCGGTGGCGGAACGTTCATCACCGGCTTTGTTGGCAATCAAGCCCAGATTAAAATATGCCAGGTGGGTAAATTCCGGCTCTTTCACTAAACGAGTAAAGACTTTACGCGCCTCACTGTATTGGCCGAGACGGTAATAGGTGACACCCAGGTTGTAATCCAGCACCGGCTTGCCCGGGCCCAGTTCACGGGAGCGCAGAAAATAGCTCTGGGCATTTTTGTAGTCACCGGCCTCGGCAGCCTTCACACCCTGGGAAAAGTACTCATCGGCCTCACCGGCAACCACTACGAGCGGCATAGCCAGAATCAGAGAGAAGACAAGAAAAAACGTGTGCAATCGCATAACGTACCTCAACGGGCGAGTGATCAGGCGGATACCCGAACCACCAAGATCATATTAACCCGGCATCCATATAGACCATGTTCAGGACTTCAAGCGTACTTCAGATCAAAGCATCACTCGCCGCCAATGGTGGCTCCATTGGCAAGCGTGATAACGCCGAGCTGCGCATCGGCATACGGCGACTGAGCATGGCCTATAGGGATGCAGGCTTAATAAAACAAATAATCCCCCCCGGCACGCCGGAGAGGATTATTTTTTACCAAGGATAACTTAACAGCAGCTTAATTTTCGGCTATCGGAAAACCATACTGATCAATCCTCCTGATCGTCTTTGTCGTCGTCAGCATCGTCGCGATCCTCATGGTCGTCGTCACGGTCGTCATCGCGGTCATCATTGGCATCATCACGGTCGTCATCGCGGTCATCATTGGCATCATCACGGTCATCATCGCGGTCGTCATTGGCATCATCACGGTCATCATCGCGGTCGTCATTGGCATCATCACGGTCATCATCACGATCGTCATTGGCATCATCACGGTCATCATCGCGGTCGTCATTGGCATCATCACGGTCATCACTGCTGTCTTCATGGTCGTCCTTGACCTCATCACGATCTTCATCGGAATCTTCACGATCATCCTTGGAGTCTTCGGCATCATCCTTGCCTTCATCGTGATCTTCGCTTTCATCCTTGGCTTCATCATGGTCGTCATCATTACGATCATCATCGTCGGCATGATCTTCGCCATCATTGTCATCAGATTTGTCCGTATCATGCTCTTCGGACTTCATGTCATCGGATTTTCTATCATCAGAAAAATCCGGCAGACTCAATTCATTGCTAAAACCCCTGACGTCATCACTACCAATAACCTGGATTGTCACGTCCAAATCATCCAGGTCAGTAGCCTGTGCGCATCCCATACCCAGAGCCAGGGCAGAAAGGGCAAAACCGGCAGCCATCAAGGTCGTTTTCACTGCTTTCATTACATCTACTCCTACATCGAATTCAGTGGATCTGATTTTTCCGGCATATCCCTCATGCCATGCGCTGAGTGGGCAGCTCGACGGTTCCCGTGAGTCCCGGTTTGCGCACGTCGAGCTGGATTTTCAAGGTAGTCACCTTGTTGCCATACTCAATATGCGCAACCAGTTGGCCCGCATCAGCCCGGGTGGCGATCACCGGCAGGCGCAGCAGATTGCTACCTTTGGCGAGATCGGTGCTCCACTCCAGGCGTTTGCGCCCAGGGTAGCCTGCGATGATGACGTTGTCCGGCAGTTCGATGGAAATCCTTGCCCCCAGCACAATCCGCTCGGCATTGAATACCAGCGTGACATCCTGCTCTTCATTCAGTGCATTGAGCGCAATGGAGACCATCTGCAGCGGCCCTGCCCCTTCCGGAGCAACCCCCTGCGGGTCGGGAAAGAGCCCTACCACGACCCAAAGTGCCAGACCGGCCACCAGGGCACTGCCGAAACCCGTCACGAAACCGTGCCGGTGGTTTGGATGGCTGACGTTGCTTTCCACCGCCTGCCGCAACACCCGTTCGGCGAAGCCCGCCGACGGAGCCGGAACCGGCATGGCCTTGAGATCGGCGCGCAAAACCTGTTCCCGCGAGAGTCGCTGCTGGCAGCCTGCACAATCATTCAGGTGACGTTCGAAGGCTTCCCGCTGCCGTTGCGGCAGTTCGCCATCGAGGTAGTCATCCATCATGTCGTGTCGTTCATTGCATATCATTGTCATCCCCTCTCGCCCTTAATAACGATGATGTCTCGCAAAGGGTTCCAAGAAAAACCAAGTTTATTGAAAATAATCCGCCGGAGACCTTACACGGTACCATCCGTGACACCATCCGCCGCTTCATTCAGTAGCTCACGCATACGCGCCCGGGCGCGGTGAATGCGGGATTTCAGCGTGCCCAGCGGCACCGCCAGCATCCCTTCCAACTCGGCCAGACGATAGCCTTCAATGTCGTGCAGGGTCAGCAGCGTACGGTGATTGTCACTGAGTCGCTCGAAGGCTGCCTGTATTTGTGCCATACGCTGCTCACGCGCCAACGACTGCTCCGGCCGTTCATCACTGGAGGCTATGCTTTCATAAAATTTCGTTTCATCATCGATCAATTCCAGCCGCGAACGGGCCTTGCGGCGCGTGCCGTCGATGAACATGCGGAAAAGGATGGTCACCAGCCAGGGACGCAGTTTTTCCACCTTGGTGATTTCGGCATGGCGGGGATAGAGCTTGACCAGCAGGTCCTGCACCAGATCCTCGGCATCCTGTCGGTGGCCGCAAAAACGGTACGCCACCCGGTACAGGTGATTGAGGTGTGGGCGCACCAGCGTCTCAAAATCGGGCAGTGTCTCGCGCCGAGCACGAAAGGGGAGGATATTTCTCATAGCTAGGGAAAGTATAAGGAAAAACTTAAGCGGGCATTAAATCTCTCACCAACCCATGGTGAAGCACGCGAAGAATATTTGACTTGCGCTGTAACACCATTGACGGGTAAAAGGTTCCCATGGGCACAAAAAATGTGAAGACAGCCGACCATGAGCTTCTGAGCCTGCGCCGCGTCGCCATCGACACCTACCGTGAAAACGTAGCCTATCTCCACCGTGAGTGTGAACTCTATCGCGCCGAGGGCTTTCAGGCCCTGTCGAAGATCCTCATCGAATCCGACGACCACCGCATCCACGCCCTGCTGAACGTGGTGGACGATGCCGCCATCGTCGCCCCCGGCGAGCTGGGGCTGGCGGAACAGGCCTTCGAGCAGCTGGGGCTGGGCGAAGGCACCGCGGTGCGGGTGGACCACGCTGAACCGCCGGCATCCATGGATGCCGTCCGACGCAAAATCGGTGGCGAACCTCTGAGACTTGAAGACTATCGCGCCATTACCCGTGATATTGTCGCCAATCGCTATTCAAAAATGGAGATGGCCGCCTTCCTGGTGGCCTCAGGGCAGAGCGGCCTGGATCGCGAGGAGATCCTTTTCCTCACCCGCGCCATGACCGAATCCGGCGAGCGCCTGCACTGGCACGAGCCGCTGGTGGTGGACAAACACTGCATCGGCGGCATCCCCGGCAACCGCACCACCATGCTGGTAACGCCCATCGTCGCCGCCCACGGCACGCTGATGCCGAAAACCTCGTCGCGCGCCATCACTTCCCCCGCCGGCACCGCCGATACCATGGAGGTGCTGGCCAAGGTGGAGCTGTCGCCCGGTACCATGCACAAGGTGGTACGCCGCGAGCGCGCCTGCCTGGCCTGGGGCGGCACCGCCAAGCTGGCACCAGTGGATGACATCCTGATCGCCGTGGAACGCCCCCTGGGCATCGACTCACAGGGACAGATGGTGGCGTCCATTCTGTCGAAGAAGCTCGCCGCCGGATCTACCCATCTCCTGTTAGACATCCCCGTCGGCCCCAGCGCCAAAGTGCACCACATGCGTGAGGCCCTACACCTGCGCAAGCTGTTCGAATACGTTGGCGACCGCCTCGGCCTGCACATCGAGGTCATCATCACCGACGGCAGCCAGCCCATCGGCCGCGGCATCGGCCCGGTGCTGGAGGCGCGCGACGTGATGGCGGTGCTGCACAACGACCCCGACGCGCCGCAGGATCTGCGCCAGAAGGCCCTGCGGCTGGCCGGACGCATCCTCGAATTCGACCCCGACGTGCGCGGCGGCAGCGGCTACGTGATGGCACGCGACATCCTCGACTCCGGCCGCGCGCTGACCAAGATGCAGGCCATCATCGAGGCCCAGGGCAAACAGACGGAACGCTTCAAGCCGGGCCACCTGACCCATGAGATCAAGGCCCCGCGCGACGGCGTGGTCAGCGCCATCGACAACTACCAGATGTCGAAGATCGCCCGCCTCGCCGGCGCCCCCATGGACAAGGGCGCCGGCGTCGATCTGCTGGAAAAACTCAGCGACCCGGTCAAAAAGGGCGAACCCCTGTACCGCATCCACGCTGAATTCCCCGCCGACTTCAACTTTGCCAGCAAGCTTGCCGACAACAACAGCGGCTACCGGATCAGCGATGACATCGAAACAGAAGGGCCGCCGGTATGAGTGATTGGCAAGTCATCGGCTTCGGCGAATACGCCGCCCAGGGCAAGGGCCTGGCGGCAGCACTGGGCGCCCCCTTTGCCAAGGCGGAGATCCACCTCTTTCCCGACGGCGAACGCAAGCTGCGCCTGCCTACACCACTGGCGGCGCATGTCATCTTCTGCCGCAGCCTCAACGACCCCGACCACAAGCTCATCGAACTGCTGCTGGCCGCCGGCAGCGCGCGCGACAATGGCACTAGGCAGCTCACTCTGGTCACACCCTACCTGGCCTACATGCGTCAGGACATCGCCTTTCACCCCGGTGAGGCGGTGAGTCAACGCATTATCGGTGCCCTGCTGGCGCAGACCTTCGACGCCGTGATCACGGTCGATGCCCATCTGCACCGCATCGACCACCTGTCACAGGCCATCCCCCTGCCCCACGCCATTAACCTCAGCGCCACCCAAGCGATGGGTGAATTCATCGCCAGTGAATGTCCCGACGCCCTGCTACTGGGGCCGGACGGCGAATCCCGGCAATGGGTTGCCGCCGTGGCCGAGGCCGCCGGCGGCCTGGATTTTGGTGTTGCCAACAAGACCCGGCGTGGCGACCGTGACGTGAGCATCACCATGCCCAGCATCGATTTTCACAACCGGCAGGTGATCCTGGTGGACGACGTCGCCAGCACCGGTCGCACCCTCGCCCTCGCCGCACAGCAAGCGCTCGAGGCTGGCGCAATAAAAGCGCATTGCCTGGTCACCCACGGCCTGTTCATGGGCGACGCCCTGGCACAATTAAAGGACGCAGGCGTCGACAAAGTCTGGAGCACCGACAGCGTGACTCACCCCAGCAACCGCATCGAACTGGCCGGACTGCTGGCCAAGGCCGTAAAAGAAATCACCAAACCGTAGAAGCGGGCCATGCCCGCGATGGTCGATGGCACAGAGCAGAAATATCCAACAATTGTAGGAGCGCCTTTAGGCGCGACAGCCCGATGATAAAATACTGTCGCGCCTAAAGGTACTCCTACAAGTGCATTGATGAAGCCCTGGCGCAGAAACCATCGCGGGCATGGCCCGCTCCTACGACTTTTTAGCAAGCATCTTTACCGTCAACAGGAACCGGCACTCCCTCCATGCGCTCCCCCTTCTCCCCCCTCTACTTGCTGTTATTCATTTTCGCCATTGGCCTGCTACTGGCGGTGGTGCAGGTGGGCGCGGTAACCATCGCCTTCGGCCGGCTCGGCCTGTCGCAGTCCTCGGCCTTTCTGCTGCTGTTCGCCTCGCTGTTCGGCAGCGCCATCAACCTGCCGCTGTTCAGCATCCCCGCCAGTCGACCACCAACACCGCCCGCCGACCCCATACTGCGTGGCCTGCTGCGGCAAATGCAGCAGAATTTCACCGGCCGTACCCTGATCGCTATCAACGTCGGCGGTGGCCTGATCCCCATCTTCTTTTCACTCTATCTGCTGCATCACAGCAACCTGGGGCTCACCCAGCTGTTGATTGGCATCGGCGGCGTCGCCTTCATCAGCCACCTTGCCAGCCGGCCGGTGCCCGGCCTGGGCATCGGCATGCCGATTTTCATTGCCCCCGTCAGTGCCGCGCTGCTGGCCATCCTGCTGGCCCCCGAACAGAGTGCGCCACTGGCCTACATCAGCGGCACCCTCGGCGTGCTCATCGGTGCTGATCTGCTGCGCCTGCGCGACATCGGCAACATGGGCCTGCCCATGGCGGCCATTGGCGGCGCCGGCACCTTCGACGGCATTTTCCTCACCGGCCTGGTGGCGGTGTTACTGGCCTGAGCCCGCATCCATACCGTTAAGGGCACCTTTAAGGTTGATTGAAACCCCACGCTACAGTAGTTTGACCCGATGGTCGAAATGTCAGGGAGACAACTTGCCGATTTGTAAAACCGCCAACAAAAGATCAATAAATGTTTAAACACTCCGACACGCTATACGTCCTCAACGAAAACCTGCCGTTAACGGAAAAACTCGACAAGATCCACCAGACCGTGCGTGAACGCTGGACCTTCATCGACCGCATCGCCGTCACTATCTATGACCATAAAACTGATTTCCTGAAGACCTATCTGCACAGTAGTGGTGGTGACGCCCCCCTCGTTCGCTATCAGTCCAAACTGGAAAACGCCCCCTCGCTGAAGGAAATCATCCAGCAGCGGCATCCACGCGTGGTCAACGATCTCAGCGTATTTTCCTCTGGTAAGAAAGTGCATACACAGCGCATTTCGGCGCAGGGCTACGCCGCCAGTTACACCATGCCCATGTATGTCAATGATGTCTTTTTCGGTTTCATCTTCTTCAACTCCTATCAGAAAGATGTTTTTAACGAAGAATCCCTGCATTACTTCGATCTTATGGGGCACCTGATCTCACTGCTCGTCATCAACGAACAGACCAGCATGCGCACCCTGCTGGCGACGGTGAAGACCGCCCATGACATGACCCATCACCGCGACACGGAAACCGGCTCGCACATCGACCGGATGTCGCGTTATGCCCGTCTGATTGCCGTACACATTGCCGAAAGCTACGACCTCAGCGATGAATTTATCGAAAATGTATTTCTCTTCTCGCCCCTGCACGACATCGGCAAGATCGCCATATCCGATACCATCCTGCACAAACCCGGAAAACTCGATGAGCGGGAAAGGACCATCATGCAGACCCACGCCCGCAAGGGCCGCGAGATCATCGACAGCATGCTGCGCGATCACGGTCTGGACAGCTTCGAAAACATCAACATCCTGCGCAACATCGCCGAATATCACCACGAAGCACCCAACGGCAGCGGCTATCCGCATGGCCTCAGCGGAACGGAAATCCCCCTGGAGGCACGTATCACGGCGGTAGCCGATGTGTTTGACGCCCTCACCAGCAAACGCCCCTACAAAGAAGCCTGGTCCAACGATGAGTCCTTTGCCCTGTTGCAGCGTCTGGCGGGAGAAAAACTCGATCGGGACTGTGTTGAAGCGCTGATGAAAAACCGCGCAGCGGTAGAAGAAATCCAGAATGAATTTGCCGAAGACCAGATCGGCTGATCCCGTATGACAGACCGTGACTCTAACGGAAAATCCATCCTCATCAGCGGCTGCTCCAGCGGCATCGGCCTGTGCGTGGCGCACGGTCTGCGCGAGCGGGGCTACCGCGTCATCGCCAGCGCGCGCCGTAAAGAAGATATGGAAAGACTGCGCAAGGAAGGCTTCCACGCCGTGCAACTGGATCTCGACGATTCCGACTCCATCCGGCAGGCGGTGCGCGAAACCCTGGCCATCACCGACGGCGAACTCTACGCCCTGTTCAACAACGGCGCCTACGGCCAGCCTGGCGCGGTGGAAGACCTCAGCCGCGACACCCTGCGCGCACAATTCGAATCCAACCTGTTCGGCACCGTCGAACTCACCAATCAGTTGATTCCCGCTATGCGCCGGCAGGGCTTCGGCCGCATCATCCAGAACAGCTCCCTGCTGGGCATCGTCGGCCTGCCCTATCGCGGCGCCTACAACGCCAGCAAATATGCCCTCGAAGGCATCACCGACACCCTGCGCCTGGAACTGCACGGCAGCGGCATCCATGTCTCACTAATCGAACCGGGGCCGATAGAGAGCCGCTTCCGCGCCAACGCCTTCGCCATGTATAAAAAACACATCGATGCCGAACGCAGCGCCCACCGTGACACCTACCGGCGCATGGAAAAGCGCCTGCAAAAAATCGGCCCCGCGGCGCCCTTCACCCTGCCCCCGGAGGCCGTGTTGAAAAAAGTTATTCACGCCCTGGAGTCCCCACGCCCTCAGCCGCGCTACTACGTCACCGTACCCACCTGGCTGTTCGGCATCCTGCGCCGGCTGCTGTCGACGCGCATGCTGGACCGGGTGCTACGGACGATTTCCCGCGGGGAAAATAAATAACGGCAACTACTCGCCCTGCACCGTGACCGTGATCCTGCGGTGATGGGGATGGGTACGGTGCTCCAGTAGAAATATCCCCTGCCAGGTACCCAGCGCACAACAACCATCGCGCACCGGAATAGTCAGATCGCTATGGGTAAGGATGGTTCGTAGATGGGCCGCCATGTCATCGGGGCCTTCCATGCTGTGCTCGTAGGCAGGATCGCCATCGGGCGCCAACTGCGCCAGGAAATACTCCAGATCCCGCCGCACCGATGGATCGGCATTCTCACACAACATCAGCGATGCACTGGTGTGCTCGACGAACACGTGGCACAGGCCGGTGTGAATACCCGATGCCGCAACAATATGTTCAACCTCGGTGGTGATATTGGTGCTGCCACGGCCGTGTGTGGCTATTTGGAAGTCTTTTTGTGAAATCATGGTTGTTTTGGGTTTAGTGAGATAGACATGTTTGGGACACCACCCTACCCTGGATTCCCTATTGTTTTATCTCGCCTAAGCCACTCATTCCTTCATCGCATCAATAATTGCCTTCGGGTTTTTCTGAACCACTTTGAGCAAAACCCTGGCCGGCCCCCTTGGGGTCCGAAGACCCTGCTCCCAGTGACGCAAGGTGCCAATCGATATACCAAACGTTGCGCAGAATTTCTATTGGCTCATGCCCGTTTTTTCACGAATGGCCTTTACATCAATGGCCTCCAGTTTGTGCTCAACGACGTTTGTCGATTTACCCTTGGCGTGATCCATGGCATCTGCCAGGCCTGCGGATATTTCAGTGAATGCCTTGCTCATTTCTATACCTCCAATAGTCGCCACCGACGCATAGCCTCCCTCATCCTGGATTTCTCCCCTTCCGCCTAAGACAAGGCAGACTGGACTGCAGCGTAGCGTAACCCAAAGAAACATGGCACTGCCATACCCCGGATTGTGCTTTGTTTTATCCGAGGTGTACCTCTATAAAACAGACAACTGTCATTCCGGCGAAGGCCGGAATCCAGGGCGTGGTGGGTTAAACACCAATACTGTCCTGCTAACAACACATCGTCACACCGCTCTGCGGTGTGATGCGAGAAAGCCAGGGTATTCTGCCAAGGTGGAAGTGGCGCAGAGCGCCACAGAGTGTGTGACACCGCAGAGCGGTGCCACAAGTTCACCAACCAACGCTGAATCATCCAGGCTGGTGCTCTCCATCCCAAACACAAAAAAGGGCGGCCATCTGGCCGCCCCGGGTGGAGATTTATCTGACTTTTTACGCTTATTCCACGCTGATATTCACGAAGCCTGCCGTCATCTGTGCGGTGGCGTCGTCAAACGGGCCGCTGGCGGCAAGGTGTCTCACCAGTGCACCGCTGCTGAGACGGGCATTGAGGTCATCGGCAAAGCCACCGAAGGTGGTATGCAACTGGTGCGTACCGGCCTGGTTGATCAGGTACAGGCCTTCACCACCGGTACGGGGCACGATGCTCGGCGGTGCAGAAAGCTCGGTAAGATCAATCGCCACCCGGCCGCGGGAGACGTGATGGAAACGGCCGACGCCATCCAGATTCAGGCGCATGCCGTCGGCGGTCAACGAGGAAATGGCGGTGCCGCTGGCCGGCTCCCAGCCGATGGCCATGACGCCTTTCATCAGTGCCACATCAAACACGCTGTGTGCGGTGAAGTCTGCCGGGGCGCTGCCGAAGGGGGTGACAAAACCGCGTACCTTGACCGGTGCGCCATCGTCGAGGCCGGAAACATCCAGGCTGGCAGTCTCGATTTCATAGACCGCGGGATCAGCATCGTTGGCGGCATTCGTGCCGGTGCCGCTAAAGTCGAACAGGGACACGCGGCGGCCGTTGATGGCCTGCAGGTCGATGACGAAGGGCGTTACTGGTATCGGCTCGACCGGGGTTACGCCCAGCCCCACCACGGTGCCGCGCAGGGTGGTGAAACGCATCTGCACGCGTTTAGCCTTCATTTCCAGTTGGGTGGCCATGGAATTGGTCAGCGTGCCGAAGATACGCAGGCGCTGGCCGACGGAGATGTCGCCGATGTCGTAGTCGGCACCCATATCAAGCTGGCGCTTGACGATGGTCTCGCGACTCAGTTGCACGGTGACATTGTCGTTGAACACCACACTGCCGCCGGCACGGATCAGGGTCACACCCTTCACGGTCAGGGTGTCACCGCTGCGGGCAATGACGTTGCCGGTAACCACGTCGGCACTGCCACCGGGCACGCTGCTGCCGGCATAGACTTCGCGCGCCACGAAACGGCGTGGATTGAGTTTGATATCGCCACGCACCAGGGTGGCGCTAAAACGCGGCAGGGCATCCATGGCGGTGAGGCCGGCGTTGCCCAGATAGCTTTCGCCATCGACTTCGAACACGGTGTCGTCGGTGGCGGTGACGGTGATG
>VAPM010003759.1_pt1 | contig 14808 bp, 17 predicted proteins | sample 3395091 | NCBI WGS metagenome assembly VAPM01 (sample SAMN08290445, study PRJNA428436) | hydrothermal vent metagenome | isolation source: Deep-sea hydrothermal vent chimney 3 | place: Pacific Ocean: Juan De Fuca Ridge | reverse complement strand
TGAAAGAACAAGACAATCTTGTGATTTGAGCGGAACGATATGACTATTATTGTTAATGTTGACGTCATCCTTGCAAAGCGAAAGATGAAACAAAAGGATCTAGCGGAGGCAATTGGAATTACGGTCCAGAATCTCTCTGTCCTAAAAACAGGAAAGGCTCGGGCTATCCGTTTCTCTACACTGGATGCTATCTGCAAACACCTGGATTGCCAACCAGGTGACATACTTGAGTATCGGGCTGATTAGAAAAGAGAAATTATCTGGTATAAAACGTATAACAAGATCGGGCTACTGAACCGGTAACTTGCCAGTAACAGGTTACGGGCTTCACTTTACTTTAAAATGAAATAGGGGGAATTTAACCATACAAGCGCAGTAGAGTCGGACAGGCCTCTGCAGCGTTTCGTTTGTACTTTAGTAGCACAAGCCTCACACTGCGAATGTTAGGTGCCCGAATCGGCTATTGCAATTTTTCACATGAAATATAAAAATATTCTGTCACACCTCTTCGACAAAATGTGTCTAATTAAATGAGGCAAAAATTATTTCCGCCTCTGAATTAATGAATTGAGAGGGTACTAAAGCATGTCGAAACCTAAAGAAGTGGTACAAGCTATGTATGCAGCCTATGGCTTAGGAAACATGGAAGCTCTGAAAAACACTTTATCGGATGATATTCAGTGGATTTATCATGGCACCGAGGAAATAAAACACTCGGGAGTTTACAGAGGCAAAAAAGGGGTAACAGAATTTTTTAGCAATGTTAATGCGCACATAGATTATCTCGATTTTCAACCGAACCAATTTATTGCCGAAGGAAACACGGTAGTAGTGTTAGGGAATGAAAAACAAAAAATCAAAAAAAATGGTGAAATATTTGAACAAGAATGGGTTCAAGTATATACAGTTGAGAGCGAGTTAATTACACGTATGGAAGAGTTTTCGAACACCTCCCGTGCTGCAAAATTACATAGTAAATAATATTAATGTAAGGAGTCACTACCGTCCTTTTTGGTTAGAACGGTAGTGATGAGATTGGTGTGATAAATAATGAAAGTTGAATCTCTCATTAGACAAGCCATTGACGGCGATAAAGCAGCTTTGAAGGGCGTGATTGAATCTATTCAGGATGATGTTTATTACTTGGCATTAAGAATGCTGGCAAGCCCTGAAGATGCTGAGGATGCAACACAAGAGATTCTTATCAAGGTTATAACAAATCTTTCCTCTTTTGAGTTTAAGAGTAAATTTAAAACATGGGTATATCGTATTGCCGCTAATTATCTTGTTTCTAATAAAAAAATAATAGACAAAGAACCAAAGCTCACATTTGATTTATTCAAAGCTGATCTTGAGTGTGACCTGGAAGAGCCTGATGAATTCATAAACTGTCCAGAATACTCAGCTATGCTTAACGAGCTACGAATTTTTTGCACTATATCTATGCTAATGTGTTTTTCTCCATCTTATAGAATGGCATATATATTGGGGGATATTTTTGAACTGGAACATCAAGAAGCAAGCCAGATACTTGGCCTCTCAAAAGATACCTATAGAAAGCAACTTTCAAGAGCCAGAACAAAGCTCATAAAATTTATGACTAGCACTTGTGGTTTAGCAGATGAACATGCAAGTTGTAGTTGCGAACGAAAATTAAAAGGTGCCATATGTCGAGGGAGGGTAAGCCCAAAGCATATGAAGTTTTCTCATATAAGCGATTCCACATATCCAGAAATTCAACAAAGAGCTAAAGAAACACAAAAAGAACTAAAAACAGTAACGCTGCAACGCTCAATCACTCATCATAAATATCCTTCTAAATTAAGTGAATTATTAGAAACGTTGGTAAATAAAAAGTTTTAGTTGCATAATTTCAGCTACTGCATAGATAAAGCACCTAACGAACAAGGTTAAATCGTGAGAGTGACGAGGAGTGAGCCACTATCTGAACCGTTTGTTGGATAAGCCTGATTGTCATATCGAACATCTGTCTCAGCCATAGCGACAAGAATGTTGCGCCTTTAATTTTTATTGTTTTTTTCTGATTCAGTGACATGGCTAGGTTTTCGGCGTTTTCCAATATTTTTTTTATCGCGATGACGTTGCTTTATTTTTTTTTCTTCCAGTTTTTTCTTCTCTTTTTTTCTTTTGCTACCCACCGTTCGGCCTGAGGCTTTGAGTTTTTTTGGGCCAGTATAATTGGCCGGGAGTGTTTCAATGATACGAGGTTCTAATTTATGTTTGAGGTAACGTTCAATGTTGGCCTTGAGGTTCCATTCTGTAGATTTAATTAAGGTGATGGCGAGTCCTTGTTGACCAGCGCGACCGGTACGCCCTATGCGGTGTGTGTAGTCATCGCCACGGCGAGGCATTTCAAAATTAATAACCAGGTTGACGCCTGCTATGTCGAGGCCGCGGGCGGCAACATCGGTGGCGATGAGCACATTCAGTCTGTCTTCTCGTAATAAGGCCAGTACACGCTCACGTCTGAGTGGATTTATTTCACCATGAAGTACACCCGCGTGTTGTTTTTCTTTTATTATAGCGTTGCTAAGACTGTCTGCGCGGTCACGACTGTTGGTAAATATTAATGCTTTGCCATAGCTTTCGTTAGCCAATAGCCACAGAATGAGTTCTACTTTATGTTTATCGTTGTCCGCTAAAATAACTTGTTCCTGAATGTGCGCGTGCGCTCCTCTTTCGGTATTAATGCTGATTTTTTCGGGGTCTCGCAATACTTTACTGGTAATGCGGTGCAACCATTTGTTTTTTAAGGTGGCAGAAAATAACAGGGTTTGACGTTGGGGATGACATGCAGTGGCAATTTTAAGCACATCCTCAGCAAAACCCATATCCAGCATGCGGTCGGCTTCATCGAGCACCAATATATCCAGCTTATTCAGATCGAGCAAACCACGCTCCAGGTGTTCCAATAAGCGGCCTACCGTTGCAATGACGATTTGCGGATTTTCAATAACTTGTTCGGCTTGCTCTTCAAAATCGTTCCCCCCCTTAACTAAAGCGATGTCCAGATTAGCGTGTTTAGCCAGGTTTTGGCAGTTCACAAAAACTTGTTGCGCTAATTCTCGTGTGGGGAGCAAGATCAAGGCTCGGATCCCGGCATCTGGATTGACAGTTGTCAATAAACGATGAAGTAGAGGTAATAAATAAGCCAATGTTTTACCGCTACCCGTCTCGGAGCTGACTTGTAAATCGACGCCATCCAAGGCAATAGGGATGGATTCGATCTGCACTGGGGTTGGGTCACGAAAATTAAGTTCATTAAGCGACTTCAGTAGCAGGCGATGAAGAGAAAAATGGGTAAACAAAAATAAAGCTCCGTTATAGAGAGGGCGGTTAAATGATAGAAAAAATATCTTTTTTCTATCTCAAACTTCTATTATATTATAAGAGTGTCTTCAGACCTATCCAAAATAGGGAATCGATAATCTTTTTGGCGCGGGGTTTGAGCGCTATGCAACCTATCATCCTGCATTAAGTAATGAATATTGTCGTGTCGCGCTGTTATTTTCCCCCCAATAAATCGCCAACAGGCCCTAACACCGACCCTTCCCCTTTTGCACCACCTAATCGAGTGGCGGACAGCATACGTCCTGCCAAACGTGAAAAAGGGAGTGATTGCAACCAAACTTTTCCTGGCCCTTGCAAGTGAGCGAAAAATACCCCTTCACCGCCAAACAACATTGATTTAATATTGCCTGCTTGTTGTACGTCATAATCTACCGATTGAGTGAGTGCAACCAAACAACCAGTATCGACTTGGAGTGCTTCTCCCGCTGCGAGTTCTCGCTCGATAACGGTACCGCCTGCATGTAAAAATACCAAGCCATCACCATCGAGTTTTTGCATAATAAACCCTTCACCACCAAATAACCCGGTTAAGATTTTTTTTTGAAAATGAATGCCAATCGACACGCCTCGTGCCGCACATAAAAAACTGTCTTTTTGACAAATTATTTGGCCGTCAAAATTAGACAGCGTCATGGGGATAATCGTGCCTGGATACGGCGCAGCAAATGCGACATGTGCTTTCGGTTGTTGTCCAGCATGGGTAAATACCGTAGTAAATAAACTTTCACCTGTGATCAGTCGTTTACCCGCACCAACCAGTTTGTCCATAAAGCCCCGGTTAGGTGCGTTATCGTCATCCGAGCCATCGCCAAAAACAGTGTCCATTTCAATGCAGGTATCTTTGTACATCATTGCGCCGGCCTCGGCAACGGCGCTTTCGCCAGGATCCAGTTCAATCTCTACAAACTGAATGTCTTCCCCTACGATACGAAAATCTACTTCGTCGGCTCCACGTCTTGTCTGTGGTGGCGGCATGGTGGTTGTGCTTTGCGCTGCAGGGTTGAGTTCCGCCACTTGGCGAATCGGTAACCATTCAGCAAAACCCTGTCGCCAGCAATAGCCGTCGGGTTGGCGAGTTGCTTGTTGAATTGCTTGAGATTGTTCAAAAGGGCCCGTTTGTTGGCCAGAATAACTAAAATGCCATTGGTGCATTATTAGGCTCCCATCTCGTTATGAATTGTAGCAACTTGTGTATCATTCAGTTGCAACCCTTGTTTAAGTTCTTGTAAATACGCCGTCTCAATCGGTGTATCTATCGTAATTGCCAGTAGCGATGCCGCATAAATTTCATTTGGGTCAACAATCTGAGCCGCACTGATGATTTCATTGACGCCACGCGGCTGAGCTAATTCTTTTTGCATGAAGGTCATCGCATCATCCCCCAACCCCGCATCTTGTACTCGTTGCATAATGGCCAACATTTCCTGCTGATCGATAACACCATCTGCATTTGAAGCGGCTATCATAGCGCGGATTAACCAAGTAGCCGGATTACGCTCCAGATCTTGAGTACCCGTATTAGCAATTTTTATTGAAGCATCTGGTGGTGGAGGTGGGCTAGTGGGTAACGATGACGACATTCCGTTATTGGGTGGTGGTGGAGGTGCATTGCTGCCCAATGTAGGGCTAGAAGGTGGAGCTGCTGTGGCAGGCTTGTTTTGAGCAGAAAAATGTTCGTAGGCAGCAAATGCCGTACCTAACAAACCCATACCTAATGCGGCCTTGCCTCCCAATCCTCTTTGTCCCAGGCTGTGCCAGATAACATTTGGCCCAGTATCTTGCTTGGATCTATCATGACCTCTCCTTCTTTTTTGGCAAACCAGTTTTGTATTTTGTATGATTTCTTTCTCTATACTAAATTGTACCAAATAGTGCGAGGATAAATGCAATTTGATAACAAGCAATAAACCTATAAAAATCAGTTGAAACGCGCCATTTCCATGTAAAGCACTGATAAGATGAGATATGGATGATAAAAACAGAAAAGAAATTACGCACCAAAACGGTGAGCGCCCACTAGCCCATAAAAAGACCATTGCCCAGGCTTTAAGCACGGCCACCTTCGACGGGGAAATTCACGCAGTTACGCCAATGGGGTCACTTCCCTTTTTCATACAATATCTAAAGCTAAAGCACGGCCACCTTTTTCAAGCTCTGGGTCGATAACTCTCTTGAAAAATACCGACATGGAAGTAGGTAAGGGGCGTGAGCCATGGATGGCGGAAGCTTTGCCATGAAATGAATAAAACGCACACTGAACTACAAAGAAAACTTTCAGTGACCGATGTCGTGGTCGCCGGCCTCGGCGAGCCCGCTCTCGTATGCGAACACAACAGCCTGGACACGGTCGCGGAGACCCAGCTTGCTGAGGATGCTCGACACATGGGATTTTACCGTTGCTGCACCGATAAAAAGTTCTGCTGAGATCTCTGTGTTGTTGAGACCCCGTGCAATCGCGGCCAACACCTCACGTTCACGGTTGGTTAGCCGCTCGAGACGCGAGGATACACTGGTGTCGATGGCGAGGCGCTTGGCAAACTGACTGATGAGGCGCCTGGTTATAGAGGGTGCGAGCAGCGCTCCGCCGTCGGCCACTACACGCACAGCGGTGACGAGTTCTTCGGGTGGAATGTCCTTAAGTACGAAGCCGCTGGCACCGGCACGCAGTGCCTTGTAGACGTATTCGTTGGGGTCGAACGTGGTCAAGACTAACACCCGCACGGGCCAGTCGGCTTCCTCAATGATCTTTGACGTCGCCTCCAGGCCATCCATTTCAGGCATCCGGATATCCATGAGAATTACGTCCGGGCGATGGATTCGGGCCACCTCAATCGCCTCGAGCCCGGTCCCGGCCTCAGCCACGACCTTGATGTCCTTCTGATGCCCGAGAACCATGGCAAAGCCGCCCCGCACCAATGCCTGATCGTCGACGACAGCCACACGAATATTCATATCGGCTCCTCTCCGATGGGCAAATAGGCTACGACCTGAAAACCCCCGCCCGGACGCGGCCCGACGTCGAGGCTTCCCGCTAGTAGCTGTACTCGCTCGCGCATGCCGACGATCCCGTGGCCCGACCCGGGCAGGATGCTGACACCGCATCCATTATCGAGCACCTCGATGTCGATACCGTGGTTATGGGTGTTGAGCCGCACCTCGGTTTGGGCGCGGGGCCCAGCATGCTTGAGCACGTTCGTCAGTGCTTCTTGGACGATACGGTACGTGGATAGGTCTACCCGAGCCGGAAGATCGGTCTGTACACCATCCATTATGAGCGATACATCCAAACCTGCCTCGCCGAGATGTTCGACGAGCCGGGGAACATCTGCGACACCGGGTTGGGGATCGAACCCGCCGACATCGGCATCTGGTCGTAGTACTCCCATTAGGTGGCGCAGCTCATTGAGCGCGCTGCGTCCCGCCTTTTCCACCGCTTCCATCGCTCGCAGGGCACCCTCCGGGTCGTCAGCAGCAACGGTTTTGGCGGCACCGGCTTGCACCGTCATCAAGCTCACCTGGTGGGCCACTACGTCGTGCAACTCGCGTGCGATGCGTGTTCGCTCCTCGGCCACTGCTCGGCGGGCTTCGCTTTCTTGCTCCCGTTCGAGTTGCGCAGCACGCTCCTGGAAGAAATTCAGATAGTCACCACGAATCCGAATACGTCTGCCAATGAACCACACCAGGAACAACACAAAAAAAACGCCCCCGATATCCGAAATTGGTCCCTCGTCGGCGAATTCGCTGATCGCGGCTAAGGTGATAGCGGCACCCAAACCGGCGTCGCTCCATCGGTCTTTGGAGACGTAGCGACCCACGCTGTATAGCGCAATCGGCAAACCGAAATAATCGTATGGATAACCGAGCCCCATCGACAAAACCAATACGGTCAACGTCATCCCCAACACAAGCAGCGGCCGATCTCGACGCCAGTAAAGGGCGCCGCTGGCCACCGTGAATAGGATATAGCCTGTGGTCGGAATGTCGCTGAGGGCGCGAATGACGAAATCTTGGTTGGGATTTTCGTTCGAATGGATCAGGGTAGCCAAAAACACTACGATGGCAAGGACGGCATCGGCGGCGCGCGGCCAACGCATGAACGGACCCCGTAGGGGCTGTCGAGCGTTACCGAGCATTATCTGAAGATCCAAAGCCGTGCGTTTCACCATCATTTGATGATGACACACTCGGTGCCTGATCGATAGTTCGATTGATACATTGGCTCACCATACGCTATCTCATTCAACGCCGTCACCCCAGTCTGGTGGATTCCAGCCCCCTCCGCTAGGGGGATATTTCAGCACACAACTGCCTTGCCTTACCCAACTTTTGGGGGAGTCACTGATCAACCCCCGGAGCGATGACGGCAGTTACCTTATGCCTTATATTTCTTGTCTAGGAGTTACACAGAAGTGTGAGAGTACTCTGGCACCTACATTATTAAAATAGACAGCTATGGCAACTTGAACCCAAGGCAAAACAGGAGATAATAAAATGAAGATAGTAATAGCAGTGATGTTAGTCGCGGTCACAATCGGATGCAGCACTACCCACGATCGGAAACAGATGTTCACGGAGGGTGCAACAGCGTGCAGTACTGTTTGTTTGGACAATCCGGAAATTAGCGAAATTTCCAGTACAGTCGGTGGCGGAATACCTTTGTTGTTTTTAGGTGGCATGGAAATCAAGTGTAAATGCAATCGACCAGGAAAATAGAAAAAGTCTATGAACAAGCCTCTCAATATGCGATGCGCCGAAGAGACAATTCCCGTATTTTCCCATTGGTTTGGTTCCTGGCAGATATCAGTGCGGCGCAAAGCATTTAGTTCGTCAGAACTTACCCATCTCTATGACCGAGCTGCACCGGGGTGGGGCCGAACACTAGATAGGCTCGGTTATCCGAGCGCCTATGAGACGTTACTTTGCAGAGTGCTGAGCGACGAAACGCTGGATGCTATCGGAGCGCAACCTCACGTGCTGGACTGTGGTGTGGGCACGGGCGCGCTGTCAAACGCTCTTAGCCATGTGTTACCTGCCCCGTTCAAGCTCGACGCTATCGATATTTCACCGCGCATGCTCGAGCGGGCAAGTCATAATCTTCGCGATATGGGTCTCGATGTAACGTTCCGCCTGGGTGACATGCGCAAACTCCCTTACAGCGATCACACTTTTGATCTCGTGATGACCGCTCATGTACTGGAGCACCTCGTCGATCCGAGCATTGCGCTCAATGAGATGGTGCGAGTGCTGAAGCCCGGCGGCCTTCTCATCGCGTGCCTCACGCGCGGCTCCGCTCTGGGGATGCTCGTGCGTCTCAAGTGGCGAACACATGGCGTAACGCCAACCCAAGTGGAAAACTGGCTGCTCGAAAGTGGCCTGAAAGATACCCTCAGCCTGTCGTTCGACGACCGTGCATTTTGCCAACAACTGAGCGTAACCTGTGTCGGCAGAAAACCGCTTTTGGCTAACGTTTCCCCCTCCATTGCAAGGAATTTCAACGCCGCCAGAAAATGAAAAGGGCCTACAATTGCACCTAAATCTTAATCGCCATGGCTATAGAGCTAGAAAGCAGGACTAAAGCTCAATTGAAATGGACTTGCAGTACCTGATGATCCTGCGACAATGGCTCCATAATCGCGGGAATCGCGTCAAAACTCTTAATACAGGCGACACTGCCACCTGCTGAGGCTAACGCTAAATCATCGTCTATATTGACAAAGTTGTTATGCCTAGTGTTTTTTTAAGTGTATTTAGTCGCTTTGACACAGCGACTTTGGCATCTGAAAATAGAGATCGCGCTATCAATACCGCAGGTGTTCCATTTAGTTTTGCTGAAATTGCGTTGTATGATGCTATGCGTTCGACATTATTTTTGGTGGTTAGTATAGTTGGTGTATGTGCCCAGTAAAATTTATTGTTTTAATAAGTGAATACTCCACCGGCTAAAGCCGATGGCTTCAGGTGAGCATCCCCCCAAACCTCCGGACGGGCTTCGTCATGTTGTGCTGACTCGCCCAGGGGTTCGGCCTTATGTACAGCTTCTGTACGTTGGCTCACGGTTTTGGCTCCAACTTCCTTCAGACGATCGGCCACCCTTTCGCCCTTGTTTTCGGCTAACTACTTTTTAAAGTTGTCAATTTCGACTCCTTCCCGGATAATGTATAGGGGACTTGCACCCCATTAGATCGTGCCCGCGCTGGGCACACACAAGGCACATCAGCGGATTGTCAAAAGCGTCACGGCGTTTGCTTGCGCAAACGATGAAAATATTGCATTCTAAAAATGCTGAATTAGAAAGTAAAGAATATGCAAACATTGATGGTGAAGAAAATTTTCAATCCACCTAGAAGTTGAGTTATATGTTCAAGACGGTGAAAAATTAATAGATGGATATGAGTTGTGGTCAGAGCTATACGAAATAAATGAATGCTTTAGTGACTTCTATCAAAATCGATATTAAAAACATGGATATTATCCTGATAACTAATTACGTAACAAAACGGTTAAGCTCGCCTGCATAAAAAGCAGGCTTGGATCTGCGCTACGGCTACTAACTTCAGCGTTATGTGAACATAGAAAAATGAAATATCGAGAATTTCAAAATACAGAAGTAAAAAGCATATTTAACACTTATCCTAAAACTATTAGGGACAAGCTGCTCTTTTTTCGTGAGCTTATTTTCCAAATCGCGGATGAACTTGATGAGGTTGGAAAAATAGAGGAAACTCTAAAATGGGAAAACCCAAGTTACTTAACTCATTCGCCTAAGAGCGGAACAACGATCAGACTGTCCAAGGCACGTGCATCTAATGACAAATGTGCAATTTCAGTTCATTGTCAAACAAGTTTAGTGTCAGAATTTAAAGAGATATATCCAGAACTGGAGTATGACGGAAATAGAAGTATTATTTTAAACGTTAACAATGAGGTGTCGCCTTTAAAAATAAGGCATTTTATTTTTTCAGCCTTAACGTATCATCATAGAAAAAAGCATGGTAAAGGAATTTAAAACACATAACAAAAAAATTAACGCCGACGTATTTGTCGGCAGCAAAAAAATGAATACAGTTATAGAAATACTGGCATAGTAAAATGCATTAGCTAGTGTGACTAAAAATTGTAGTAAAAACATCAACGCATTTTAAAATGGAGAATATGACATGAATAAAGGTACTGTAAAGTGGTTCAATGCAGATAAAGGTTTTGGTTTTATTACACCAGAAGATGGTAGTAAAGATTTGTTTGTTCACCATTCAGAGATTCAAAGTAATGGTGGCTACGCAACGCTTAACGATGGCCAGGCAGTGGAGTTTGAAGTGGGTCAAGGTCAAAAAGGACCTTGTGCCAATAAAGTTGTTCCTCTCTAAATTGCCGTGTCAGTTTTAGGTCAAATCACATAACAATACACGCGGATTTGTGTAAGCTGTCATTTTATTTTTGTAATTGTAGTAGCTCAGACCTGATCTGACAGTAGCCCGTTTTTTTAGGGTGTCTGTTAGTTTAGGTTTGAGCTAAATTCTTTTCCACCCAAAACAATTTATTAAGTTGTGACAGAAAATGATGATTTTATATGAGATTTAAACGCCAATTGTTTTTGAGTCTGCCATTGGCTTTTCTTGTAAAGCAAATACAATCGTTTATGTGGAAGATTTCGCTCTGGTAAGATTGTGACGAATGTACCATTTTGAATCTCTTGTTGTGTTGAAATATCGAGTAACATACCAATTCCCAAATCTGCACACACTGATTGATACACTCCTTCAATATCATTACATGTATGTACAGTTGCACTATCAGGGTGAATCTTTTCCTTATTAAAAAATCTTTTCAATTCTTCCGAACTATTAAGCGGTGACATCAGAATAAGCTTGGCATTGCCTAAATCGGAAAATTTTTCTGGTATGCCGTGTTGCTTCAGATAGCTTGGTGTGGCACATGCTACCAATTGCGTCTCGATAAGCGGAATAGCGATCATATGGTTACTATCCTGTAATTTACCTAAACGAAAAGCAAAATCTATATTTTCATCATGTAAATCTTCAATATGATCGCTGAAACGAATATCAAACTGGACTTGGGGGTGCTTGGCAGTAAAACCAGATAAAACATTAAATATTTTAGAGCGGCATAGAGCCTTGGATAACGTTATAGAAATTGTTCCACTAACAGCATCGTGCTCTGCAAGTAGTTCATCTTCAGCTTGAGAAATAGACGATAGAATGCTCTTGCACTTTGGATAAAATCGCTTGCCTGCTTCTGTAATTTCGAGCTTCTTATGAGAGCGACGAAAAAGCTGTACCTGTAGACTATGTTCAAGCTTTGTTAACTGCTTACTCACAGCAGGAGCTGAATAGTTCAATCTCAACGATGCTTGAATGATACTTCCAGTTTCAACAATCGCGACAAAAACACGATAGTGTACAAATTTAGACATTACCCATCCTCGTTACATGATTCACTGACTATACCCATGGATAATAGGTTCCATTAAGTTATGCAAGCATTAATCAAGCATCAGTTTATATTAAGCTACTGACACTCTATAGTTTCTTTGAGAGCTATTGAAAACAACCCAAGCAAATAATTAATTAGGAATAAATATGATTGAACTTGCTAAAACCTCTATCGCCATTGTTTCGCCAACTGATATTGTCTATAAATATATTTCAAATATGGAAAACTACAAACATTGGTTTCCTGGTGTAGTTGACATAAAGTCGGCAAATAACTTGGATCACGGTATAGTAGGTAAAAAATATGTGGAAACACTATCACTGCCAAGTGGTGACTCTGAGTTAGTGATTGAAGTTGACCAGTGCGATATAAATCACTTGTTTTTAACAAAAGGTAATTTAGCTGGGATATTACCCCAGATGACAATTACATTCTCTGTTGATGAAGACAAAAGATGTGAGGTGAGTTTACAATATCATAGTCGTAATCCGGAGTTAACAGAAGTCAGTGATATTATTATCGCTTTAAGAGAAGACTTAAATATTCGTGCAAAAAAAGGCTTAGCTAAGTTGAAAGAGATAATAGAACAAAAAAATTAATAGCATATATTCATATATGCCTAAGTCGCGCAATGGAGTGAACTGAAAACCCAACTGAACAACACGGTGGAATGTACACAAAAATCGATCAAACAATTATTGGTTAACAAAACCAGGATATCGATTTATACCTCACTAACACCAAAGCAAGATCTTTTGATTAGACACTCCTATTCCCATAAGATTACGCAAAGTTTCGGATTGAGCTGCTTGTATGATTTTACTTTTCTAGGTACCTATAATGCCCGGTAATAGGGTAATTAAATAGGATGTCATTAATTTTTGGACCTTCGCCTATATTATGAACAATTAACGGTGTATTTTTATCAGATTTTTTATTTATAACTATTCCAATATGAGGAAGATTTCCCGGAAGCATCCATGTAACTAAATCACCGGGCAAAAAATTTTCGGCTTTTTTTGTCACAGCTAGTGATACACCAAATCTCTTAAAATATACTTGCAAATTTGGCACTCGACGATGATCAATATTTTTATCTGGCTTTTTTAAGCCCCATATTATTTTTGACGGATACAGGTTGAAATTTTCGGACATATCCTCATGAACTTTTTTCTGAAGATCTACACCCACTTTCCTAAACGATCTAATAACAACATCAGTGCAAACCCCCAAATGTGGTGGCACATCTCCGTTAGGATATGGAATTGAGAAATACGACCCATCGTACCTAACATCATGGGTTGTTCTATCTATTGCTGCCTTTACGAAATCCGCTACAACGCTATCACTTACAAAATCCGCATAAGCAGTATCATTGATTTGTAGTATTAAAATTAGAATAATTAGTTTCTTCATTTTCCTAAACCTAACGGAGCACGAGTTAAGCCTCAAGCATTGCAGGCGGCGGGGCAAGCTTGCTTGCTCCTGATCTTCCCCCGACAAAAGGGACACCGCTTTCATTTACGTTAAACATCTCTCGTATTCTATTGGTGAAACATAATCTAAGCTTCAGTGTAACCGAACAGAGTTGTAAAATTTGTTAATGTATTAGCTTAATGCTTGGCGCAATGCCTTCACACTTGTGTATACACTGCCTCTAATCAGTTCGCCCTTCAATTCGTCCAACGTCGGATTCTAAGTTAAATATTCGCTTAAGTGCTGAACAATTTTTTTTGTAGCGCCTTTATTTTTTTGTAACCATTGCAACCCAGCCGCTCCTGCTGCTTGCCTTAGGCTTGGGCTTTCAAAGTAATGGGTTACGGCTAAAGTTAATTCATTGATGTTATTGACTTGCTGCGCTGCTTTTAGAGCGATCAATTGTTGGGTGATTTGTGCAAAATTAAAAGTGTGAGGGCCGGTGATAATAGGCAAACCCAAAGCGACGGGCTCGAGCATGTTATGGCCACCAATAGGGACTAGGCTTCCACCCATATAAACCACATCAGATGCGGCGAAAAGTATCATCATTTCGCCCATGGTGTCCCCTAACAACACGTCTGTATTTTTGCTGACTTTTTGTTTCAAGCTACGGCGAACAACATGCCATTTTTGGTGTGTACACAGGTCAGCGACACGATTGAAGCGTTCAGGGTGACGCGGCACTAGAATCAATAACAGGTCTGTGAAGTGTTGCTTGAGAGAACGGAACGATACTAAAACCTGCTCCTCTTCTCCTTCGTGTGTACTGGCGACAATCCAGACCGGGCGTGAACCGAATGTGGCTTTAAGTGTTTTTCCTTGCTGAATAGCGGTGGCAGAAACAGGCTGGTCAAATTTGACATTGCCGGTCATACTTAAACGTTCTGCTGCCAGCCCCAGCTTGAGAAAACGGTGTCCATCAACTTCATTTTGCGCGGCAAGCCAAGTGACTCGCTGCATCATAAATTGGGTTAATGTTGTGAATCGTTGGTATCCTCGTGCTGAACGCTCGGACAAGCGCGCATTAAGCACCACAACCGGTATAGTGCGCTGTGCACACTGTTCGAATAGATTAGGCCATAATTCGGTTTCCATCATGATCGCTATTTTTGGCTGAATACGATGTAAAAAACGACGTAGCGCACCTGGAAGATCGTAAGGAAGGTGCCCGGTGATAATGCGATCTGAAAACACGGCTTGTGCTCGTGCCAAGCCCGTTGGTGTGGTAGTGGTGACAACCACAGGGGTATCGGGATACCGGGCTTGAAGTGCGTTGATAACGGGAATGGCTGCCTGTAGTTCACCTACCGAGACAGCATGAATCCATATCGATGGCTGCGAGACGGGCTGTGCAAAAAAACCAAAACGCTCTGGCCATCGCTTAAGATAAGCTGGCGCTCGTATGCCTCGGTATAATAATTTTATCAAGGCAAAGGGCAAAATAAAATAGAACAATACCGTATAAGTCGCGATACCGATTTTAGAAATGAGCATGTAACTTCTCTC
>VAPM010713516.1_pt1 | contig 14815 bp, 14 predicted proteins | sample 3395091 | NCBI WGS metagenome assembly VAPM01 (sample SAMN08290445, study PRJNA428436) | hydrothermal vent metagenome | isolation source: Deep-sea hydrothermal vent chimney 3 | place: Pacific Ocean: Juan De Fuca Ridge | reverse complement strand
TGAGCCACCACCTGCTCGTGGATGTGTGGGTCGGCTGGGGATGAGCGGGCTGCACACCGACCCGTACACTTCCAGGATGCCTCGTTCAGTCCGATCGTCACTTGCCTTCCTCTCAGCGGAGCGACTGGTGATGAACACGGCGTACCGGTTCGTGTATCCGTTCCTTCCGGTGATCGCCCGTGGGCTTGGTGTCCCCTTCGAACAGGCTGCCCTGCTCGTGAGCGTGCGTCACTTCTCCGGCCTTGCAACTCCGGCCGTCAGCAAGTTGGCAGGGGTGGGTGAGCGCCAAAGACGTCTCATCATCACCGGAATCATGCTGTTCATCGTCGGATCGGCGGTCACAGCCCTCACGAGCGTGTACGTCGGTGCGCTCATCGGCTTTGCGTTGCTGGGTCTTGCCAAACCGGTATTCGACGTGTCATCGCAGTCCTACGTTGCAGCGCGGGTTCCCTACGAGCGCCGGGCACGCTATCTGGCGACGTTCGAGTTCACCTGGGCCGGTGCCCTCCTCATCGGAGCCCCTGCCACGGGGTGGCTGATCGCAAGCACCGATTGGCGCGTGCCGTTCATCGTGTTCGGCGTTCTGAGTGTCGCCGCCCTCGCTGTCACGGGGAGGTTCATCGATGCTGATGGCCAGGGAGTCGATCAGAACGGAGATCACGACCGTTTCACGTCATCGGGACGGAACTTCCTGCTCGTTGCGGGCCTTTTCGCTCTTGGATCCGAGATGATCGTGGTCGTGTTCGGAGCGTGGCTCGAGAACTCCTTCGGACTGACCGTCGTCGCACTCGGAGGGGCAGCCTTCCTCATCGGTGCTTCCGAGCTTGCAGGGGAGGGCGCCACGTTCGCATTCACCGACAGGATCGGGAAGCTTCGTGCTGTGCTCGCAGGACTCGTCGTGTCGGGTGTGGGGTACGCCCTGCTCGTGCCGGCAAGCGTTCATCTCGGAGTCGGGCTCGCCGTCCTTGCGATCGCCTTGTTCGGCTTCGAGTTCACGATCGTTTCGTCGATTCCCCTCGCCTCCGAGCTGATGCCGGGCTCGAGGACCAGGTACCTCGCATGGATGGTCGTGTCGATGAGCCTGGCGCGGGGCATCGGCGCTGCAGTCGGGCCGATACTGTTCGACTCCTTCGGGATACCTGGACCTGCGCTTGCCGCCCTCGCATCGGTGGTCGTCGCTGCCGTGGTCCTCGTCACCGGCGTGAGCGAAGAGACCCGCGAGATCGCGACGAGTACCTCTCCCTGAGCGTATCGTATTGGCATACCGCGCGGCGTCGTTCGAAGGGAGCCATCGATGGACAACGAGAACTGGTTGAAGTACGGGGTGATCGTTCTCGGTGCCGTGGGGTTCCTTGCGATCATCGCTCTGGCACTCAGCGCGGGTAGCGGTGAGATCGAGGGGCGATCATGGGTTGCTCACGAGATGACGGTCGACGGGACGAAGATCCAGCCGATCGACTCGGCGATGCCCGTTGCCAACTTCGTCGAGGGCACGGTCTCTGGTGTGGCCGGCTGCAACTCCTACAGCGGGTCGTACACGATCGACGGCGATGCGATCAGGATCGGTCCGTTGGCCGCGACACTCATGTTCTGCGAGCAGCCGGAGGGTGCAATGGACCAGGAAACGCTGTATCTGCGTCTCCTCCAGGAGGCGGACGGCTACCGCGTGAGCGATGACACGCTCACGCTCCTCCAAGGAGAGACGGTTCTGATCGAGTTCACCGTTCTCGAGGCGCAGCAACTCGACGACTGACCTCCTGCCGTCCGGAGTGGAGCACCGCTACGCGGCTCGCTACGCGAATGTGCGACACCACGCCGATGCCTCGTGCAGGTAGTGTGAACCCGGCACGTGGCCAGAGAGGGGCTTGATATGGGTTTGGTGTTGATCGCCGCGCTGTTCCTCGGCTACGCCCTCGTATCGCGCCGCCTCGAACACAGCTCCTTGACCGGTCCGATGGTCTTTACCGCCGCTGGAGTCCTTGGGGCGTTGGTCATGGTCTGGACCGGCACGTCGTTCGACACGCTGGCACTCGACGTACGCAACGACGCCATCCAGATCCTGCTCGAGATGACGCTTGTCATCATCCTGTTCTCCGATGCGGTCCTCATCGACGCACGAGCGATACGCAAGGAAGCCTTTCTGCCGGGACGCCTCCTCGGGATCGGTTTGCCTCTGACGATCATCGTCGGCACGCTCATCGCCATGATCATCGTGCCCGATCTCGGGTTCTGGCCGGCAGCTGTGGTCGCAGTGATCCTCGCGCCAACCGATGCTGCGCTCGGCCAGGCAGTCGTGTCGAACGACAGGGTTCCGGGCCTCGTGCGACAGGGACTCGGTGTCGAGAGTGGACTCAACGACGGCATTGCAGTGCCGTTCCTCGCGATCGCCGTTGCCGGTGCAGCCAACGAGATGCAGAGCGGCGCAGAGATCGCACGGGTGTTCCTCGAAGAGATCGGTCTTGCCGTAGTGATCGGACTCGTCGTGGGCTGGCTCGGCGCGCTTGCAGTGCGCTACGCCTACGAACACGGCTGGATGGCCCGTGGTTGGAAACAGGTATCGGTCGTCACTCTCGCGGTCCTGTGTTTCGCTCTTGCCGACCCCGTTGGAGGCTCCGGGTTCATCGCGGCGTTCGTCGGTGGTCTCGTGTTCGGAGCGAAGGTTCGTCATGAGTACCCCGACATCTGCGATTTCTCGGAGGGCGTTGCCCACGTTATGACGATGTTCGCGTTCTTTGTCTTCGGCGCGTTCATCCTTGCCCCTGCGCTCGACGTCGTCACCTGGCAGATCGTGCTGTACGCCATCCTCAGTCTCACGATCGTGCGCATGATCCCGGTTGCTCTGTCGCTCATCGGCACGGGTCTCGCCGGGCCGACGCAACTCTATATCGGATGGTTTGGTCCTCGGGGACTTGCGTCCCTCGTGTTCATGGGGACCGTCGTGGTTGGTGCCAACGCCGATGAAGCAGCCGGGATTATCGCCGTTGGGGCAACCACCGTGGGACTCTCTGTGCTTCTCCACGGCCTATCGGCGTGGCCTGCTTCGGCTCGTTACGCCGACTGGTACGAAGGGACGACCGCTCGCGTCGATGTCAGCGAGTTCCCGGAGGAACAGCAGGTCCAACACATCCCGCACCGGAAGCTCCAAGGGCGACTCCGCTACCCGAAGTGACCCTCGTCAGCGGGCCCCGACCTGTTCGACCGAATCGAGTCGGGGTCGTGTGTCGACGTCGCCCTTGTCCGGCCACATCGAGGTCGCCCGTTCGGCCATTGCTGTGATGGTCAACGACGGGTTCACGCCGAGGTTCGCTCCGATGGCTGCTCCATCGATCACATGGAGTCCCGGATGGCCGAAGACGCGGTGATAGCCATCGATGACGCCGTGCTCTGCATCCGGCCCGATCGGGGCGCCGCCGAGGATGTGTGCGGTCGTTGGTGTATCGAAGAGAACTTCGTTGATGGTGCTCCCGCCGAAGCCACCCATTGCGTCGGCTGCGATGCGCGCCGCCTCGTTCGCCTCAGGGATGTACGTGGGGTTCGGCTCACCGTGACCTTGCTCCGTCGTGAGCCTCGTGCCGAACCAGCCCTTCTTGCGGAACATCCGAAGGCTGTTATCCCGTGTCTGCATGACGAGCAAGATGATGCCGCGTTCGGACCAGTGCCACACGGACAGGGACCGCAGGAAGGCGATCGGATGGGATGCGGCCTGTTTGAGGAACCGAACGTGTCTGGCAACACCGGGCCCTCCATCGACGAGGATCGTCGCGAGAAGGGCAAGGGCGTTGGAGCCTTTGCCGTAGCGCACGGGTTCGATGTGTGTCTCGGGGTTCGGGTGGATCGATGAGGTGATGGCGATGCCTTCGGAGTAGTCGACGGTCCTATCGGAGGCGACGGACACCACGAGTGCCTCGCTGTTCGTCCTCGTCTGGTATCCGAGCCGGTGTGAGATGTGGGGGAGCCTTCCGTGCTCGGCGAGTTCGAGAAGGAGCCGCGTCGTTCCGAGTGCTCCGGCGCTGAAGACGACGTCCTTCGCCACGAAGACCGTGCGTCGCCTCCGGAACCAGGAGCCGGAGCGTTCGGTGGTGACCTGCCATTCATCACCGATCTGCTCGATGTCGACGACGGTGTGTTCAGGGAAGACCTTCGCTCCGTTGCGTTCTGCGAAGTAGAGGTAGTTCTTGTCGAGCGTGTTCTTCGCGTTGAACCGGCATCCGACCATGCAGTTCCCGCATACGACACAGCCGGACCGTGCAGGACCGTCGCCTCCGAAGAAGGGGTCGGGCACCTCGACACCCGGCTCACCGAAGAACACGCCGACGGGTGTGGGATGGAACGTTTCAGAGACCCCCAAATGCTCGGCGACCGTCCGCATGACCTCGTCGGCGGGCGTGTCGAGCGGGTTCTCGACGACACCGAGCATGCGTTTCGCCGTGGCGAAGTGCGGAGCGAGATCTCGCCGCCAGTCGGCGACATCTGCCCACTGTGGGTCGGTGTAGAACGGTTCTAGCGGCTCATAGAGCGTGTTCGCGTATACGAGGGATCCACCACCAACCCCTGCACCTGAGAGCACGAGTACGTCGCGAAGGAGGGAGAGCCGCTGGATCCCCTTCATTCCGAGGCGGGGAAACCACAGCGACTTCCTCACATCCCAGTTGGTGCGTGGGAAGTCCTGCGATGCCCATCGCTTGCCTGCCTCGACCACACACACGGAGTAACCCTTCTCGGTCAGCCTGTGCGCTGTGACGCTCCCGCCGAACCCTGAGCCGATGACGAGAACATCGAAGGAGCCGCCGCGGTGATTGGTCGTCGACGCCATGGCTCAGATCAAGGCCGATCCCCACACAGGAAGGAAGGCTCCGTTGATCACCTTGGAACGCTCGGACGCCAGGAAGTCGATGACCTGGGCGATCTCTTCTGGTTGTGGCCAGTTGACGTAGTCTGCGTAGGGGAGGGCTGCCCGTGTGGCGTCCGTGTTGATGACCGAGGGAAGCAGCGCGTTGCAGGTCGTGTTCGTATCGAGGAGCTCGATGGCGATCGACTTTGCAAGGGCGAGCACACCGGCCTTCGCGACGTTGTAGGCCGCCTGGCCTGCTGGAGAGTCGAGCGCGTGCTTCGAGCCCATCAGCACGATCCGGCCCCAGTCCTTTGCCATGTACGGGATCGCCGCTCGCGATGTGTTCCACGCGGTGCGGAGATTGAGGTCGAACATCCTCTCGAGTCGTACGTCGGATGTCTCTGCCACATCCCTTCCGCCGGCCCATCCGCCGACCAAGGACGCCATGACGTTGATCTCTCCGAACGCATCGGCAGCCTCATCGAAGAAGGTGTTGACTGCTTCGGCGTCGGTGACGTCCACGCGGCGCAGGATGAGCCTGTCCTCGTCGAGTTCGAGGATCTCCTCGAGGCGTGTCGCCTCGTCTGGGAGAAGGTAGGTAGCCGCGACCTTGAATCCGCGGTCGATGAGGAGCGGGATCAGGCGGTAGCCGACCGAACCCGTCCCTCCTGGGATGACTGCAACGTTCGATTCACTCATGCCGCCACACTAGCGGCACTTCCGCGTGGGCCTGTAGCCGTGGTAGCCTCGCTCCGACGTCCAAGACCGCGCGGAGGAACCTGTGGCATCTATCACGCTTGAAGATATTGGGAAGATCTATCCCGATGGCACCCGTGCTGTGGGTCAGGTGAATCTGACGATCAGAGATGGTGAGTTCCTTGTGCTTGTTGGGCCGTCGGGGTGCGGCAAGTCGACGGTGCTGCGCATGATTGCGGGTCTCGAGGAGATCACCGAGGGGAAGCTCAGTATCGGTGAGCGGCTCGTCAACGATGTTCCTCCCAAGGACCGCGACATTGCAATGGTGTTCCAGAACTACGCGTTGTATCCGCACATGTCGGTTCGGGACAACATGGCGTTCGGTCTCAAGCTGCGCAAGACACCCAAGGACGAGATCGACAAGCGGGTTGGTGATGCTGCTGAGATTCTCGAGATCACTGAGTTGTTGGATAGGAAGCCCAAGGCACTTTCGGGTGGGCAGCGTCAGCGTGTAGCGATGGGCCGTGCGATCGTGCGTGAGCCGATGGCGTTCCTGATGGATGAGCCCCTTTCGAACCTCGATGCCAAGCTCAGGGTCCAGATGCGTGCAGAGCTGAGCCACCTTCATCAACGGCTTCAGACGACGACGGTGTATGTGACCCACGACCAGGTCGAGGCGATGACGTTGGGGCACCGTGTTGCAGTGATGCGTCCCGTGTCGAGCAAGCGGCCGTACAACCTTCAGCAGGTTGCGGCACCGACGGACCTGTTCAACCATCCGGTGAACCTCTTCGTTGCCGGGTTCATTGGGAGCCCGTCGATGAACATGGTGTACGGGACCGTCACGAAGGACGCAGACAGGTACAAGGCGACGTTTGCAGGGCATACGGTTACGATCGATCCGGTGGCGATCGAGCGGCATCCAGGAATCGATGAGTATCTCGGCAAGGAGATCGTTGTTGGGATCAGGCCGGGGACGTTCGAGGATGCCCGTATCGTGGACGAGGCCCCGGATCGTACGATCCGTGTCAAGACGGACGTCAACGAGCTTCTCGGTTCAGAGTCCTATGTTCACTTCGAGCTCGAAACTCCACCCGTCGTGACGCCCGACATCGAGGAACTGCTTGCCGATGCAGGGACAGACTCGTCGTCGCTCGGCGACACGACGAGGTTCACGGCGCGGGTCAGCCCCGACGTCGACGTATCGGACTTCTCCGTGCTCGATCTCGTCCTCAACACGGCCAAGCTGCACTTCTTCGACATCGACAGCGGGGACAAGATCGGCATGGTGACCGATCCGTCACGTCACCTCAACGGCGATACCGACACCGCGTAGCTCGGGAAGCAGCTCACTGGCGAGGACGGCCTCGTTCATCGTGTGCACGCCCGGACGGTTCACCCGGCCGCTGGCGATGAGGTCGGCGAGTGCCGTTGCCGGGAACGCCGTGGTCCGTGCCAGAGCCGAGAAGGCCCCGTGGGCTCTGTCTTCGATCTGGTACGTCGCGGTGACGCCGTTGTGCTCCCGCCACACGCGGACCAATACGAGATCCGGCTCTCCTCGCGGAAGGCTGCGGTTCAGCGCGTGGACGAGGAGAGCACGGGGTGCCATCCGAGTACCTTCGACAAGGTGTGGAGTCTCGTCGAAAAGCCCTAACTCGAGCATCGCCCTGAATGCGTTCCCGTGCCCCGGATATCGAAGCGTCTTGTACTCGAGAGACACCACGTCACCCTCGTGAATCCTGCACATCGTGGACGTTCCACCTGCGGTAGAGAACGCCTCAAGTGGTCCCCAGTTCGGCCACGCAACATGTTCGAATCTGGTGAGCGGTTCGACGGTCATATAGGAGCCACCGTCGATGATCTCACACGGTTCGGCGTACTCGTTGATGAGACCCGCAGGGCTGAAAGCGAGTTGATAGCCGAGCGCACCGACAGGGTCCTGGGGGAGAGCGCCGACACGCATCTGGATACTATCGATCGGACCCGGACCCGCAGAGGAGATCAGATCCTCTGCGAGCACGTTGGCAAGGCCCGGTGCGAGTCCACAGTCCGGGACCAGCATCACGCCGGCTTCGAGAGCATCTTCATGCAGGCGCTTCTGTGCGGCAACGACGGTTGGATTCCCCCCGAAGTCGAGGTAGTGGGTTCCGGTGGCCACCGCTGCCGACGCGACACCGAAGCCGTACCTGTAGGGAACGGCGCTGATCACGAGGTCGACACCTTCAAGGATCGCCGTGACCTCCTTGGCGTCGGCTACGTCGAGTGCCACGGGCACAGCGCCGAAGGCAAGAGCAGATCGTTCCGCCGCCGCGAGGTCGGTGTCCGCGATGATGACGTCGAAACCCCGGCGGCGAAGATCCCACGCCGCGGCCGATCCAACGATTCCCGCACCGAGTACGAGTAGGGCCATAGTGCCTCCTCAGGGAGTTAGTCTCTTGAAAACTTCGGCCGGTCCCGTGCCGAGGTTCCGTCCGTTCCTTGTATGCCACGCATCGATCTTTGCAACGAACTCGGCACGACGACCTTTGGTCTCATCAGGATCACCCATCGTCGTGGATCCTTGCGAAGAGTGGCAGAAGAGAGCCTCGATCTTGCGTTCGAACCACACAGGTGTGACCGGTTCCGCGTGATCGGGCTCGTCGGCAGACCACAAGAGCAGCGCCGCCGGACGATGCGCCGAGAGGCCGGAGTCCATGAGTGCGAGCGGCTCGCGGGCTGAGACGACACCATCGACGGCGGCCATTCCAGCGGCACGGTGGTCCGGGTGGAGTTGATATCGCTGCCACGGATCGTGTGAGAGCACGATGTCGGGCCGGTGCGTCCGGATCGCCGCAGCGATCGTCAGGCGGAGATCCATCGAGTACTCGAGCTCGCCGTCGACAAGACCGAGGTGTTCACAGAGATGGGCACCGATGACATCGGCAGCGGCGCGCTGTTCGCGGATACGCTGAGCGGCGAGATCCCCCTGATCCTGGTGAGGATCCCACGAGCCCTTCGAACCGTCGGTGAGGACGAGGATGGTGATCCTGGCACCGGCGTCTGCCCATCGAGCAAGCGTCGCCCCGGCACCGAACTCGGCGTCGTCGGGGTGTGCTCCGATGGTGAGGACGCGGTCGGGGATTTCGAGTGGAGGGTCGTCGATGTGAAGGTCGGAGAAGAGGTTCGAGGTCATGGTGTGGAGAGTAGGGGTGACCCAGGGAGAAGGCGGAAAGCGGAACCAGCCCCCGGAGATCTCCGTCGGATCTTGGCTGTCTACTTCGTGATCTCAGCGATGAGCTCGGGGAAGGCACTGAGGTGTACCGGCGTATCGATATCGATGCTCAGCTCTGGTGAAGGAACGACCACAGCGTTTCGAACTGCCGATAGATGTCGGTGGAAGGATCCGGGTCCGTAGGAGAACGGGAACCGGCCGAACCCGCCGATGGCACTCGAGCCACCGTCGCTGCTCGGGGCCAGTACGGTCGACCGTTCGGCAATGGCGGCAACGTCGGCGATCGCCTCCGGTGTGACGAGAGGGAGATCCGCGTGGATGACGAGCCACGGGTGGCCCTCGGTGCTCGCGACTCCCGAAGCAGCTGCATCCGACAACCCGGTGCCGGGGTCGTCGACAACGGCGAGCCCTTTGTCGAAGGCCCACGACCAGACGTCGCTGGAGTTGGTGACGACCATCGTTGTGAGGCCCGCAGAAGTGGTCGCAGAGACGACTCTGTCGGCGAGGAGGCGTGCGAGTCGCCGTCGCTGAGGTTCCGTGAGTACCGAGTCCAGCCGGGTCATGCCGTCGAAGCTCCGAATCGGGATGATGGCGACCATGCTTGGCACGGCTAGCCGTCCTTGTCCGGGAACTCAGCGAGTTGGATCAGTACGCCGCTTGCGGACTTTGGGTGGACGAAGGCTTCCTTCCAATCCGCATTCGAGTCGTCGAATCCTGTCACCGTGAACCCGAGTTCCGATGCGCGACGTACAGCATTCGTGATGTCGAAGACCTTGAACGTGAGATGGTGAAGGCCCTCGCCCCTTTCGCGTATGAATCGGTTGATGAAGTGGTCAGGGTCGTTGCCTGCCGGAGCGATGAGCTCGAGCGTCCCCCAGCCGGGGAGAGCGTACTGCACCCACTCGAAGTCGCCGTGGGGACTCAGGCCACCGTCGAAGTAGCCGGCTCCGAGGAGCGTGAGGAGAGGGGCGGCTGAATCGAGGTCGGCTACGGCCATCGAGACATGGTCGAATCGCTCGACGACGGACTCGAGACCCTGCGGTGTGGGTGTTGGGCCGGTCACGGTGTCGCGATCCTCCGCTCGTACCATTGGAGGAGGAGGCTCAGTGACACCGTCAGTACGAGATAGACCGCCGCGAGGATCATGAACCCCGCAAAGAACTGGAAACTCCGTCCGGTCCACAGTTTCGTCATCTGGGTGAGCTCGCGCACAGCAAGGATCGACACGAGGGAGGAGTCCTTCAGGAGAGCGATGAGGTCGTTGCCGAGCGCAGGCATGACGTTCTTGATGGCCTGGGGCCACACGATCAAGCGGAAGACCTGACCCTTCTTGAGTCCCATGGCCATCCCGGCTTCTACCTGGCCCTGGTGGATCGATTCGATCCCGGCTCGGAACACCTCAGCGATGAACGCCGCGTAGATGAGCCCTACGGCGACTGTCGTCTTGAACGTGTTCGACGCGATGAAGGATTGGGGGGACACACCGATCAGACGGATGAACCAGGGAACGATCACGAGGCCGAACATGAAGATCGTTACGAGGACGGGGATGCCTCTGATCAACTCGATGTAGAACGTTGCGAGGTTCCTTGCAACAGGGTTCTTCGACATACGCCCGAGCGCGACGACGAGTCCGATGATCATCGCTATGACGAATCCGCCGAGGGTGACCGCAACGGTGAGTGTCAAGCCATCCTTGATGAACTGGAAGCCTTCGTTCCACGTGTCATCGGTGAGGATCTTGAACAGGGGGAACGCGATGACCGCGATGATGCCGAGGAACCACCAGGGAAAACCTGACCACTCATACCGGACCTCCGCTCCCGGAGGTGTTGGATCGGTTCCTATCACGGGCTCGATTGTCGTCATGGCGTCCTCGCTGTCGATGGTGGCAACTTAGTTGGTTTCAACGAGGGAAGGGGCCGGGCTGCTGCCCGGCCCCTTCCTGATGGTCGTACGATCGATCGAGGTCGACGTCTAGGCCTGGAAGTCGATGAACCACGTCTGGATCAGCTTGTCCATCGTGCCGTCTGCCTTCATGTCGGCGATCGCCTTGTTCACCTTTGCGGTGAGCTCGGAGCCCTTCGGGAAGATGAACCCGAGCGGGTCGGAGCGGAGATCGTCTGCGAGGAGGCGAGTCTCATTGGAGTTCGCTCCCTGATAGCCCTGACCTGCAACGTCATCGATGATGACGGCGTCGACATCGCCGGCGATCAACGCCTGGACGGCGACACCGAACTGGTCGAAGGCATCGATCCGTCCCTCGTCGACGAGCTCGGCACCGAGTTCGTAGTTGGTCGTACCGACCTGTGTACCGAGGCGGTAGTCACCGGCCTGGAACTCAGCGAGATTCCCGAAACGGGACTCGTCGGTGCGCACCATGAGCTTTTGGATCGTGACCATGTACGGATCGGAGTAGTCAACGACTTCCTTACGGTCCTCGGTGATCGAGATCCCATCGGCTGCAACGTCGTACACGCCCTGGCCTGTCTCTTCGATCACGGCTGGCCAACCAGCCTCGACGAACACGGGGGTGCACCCGATGCGGTTGCAGATCTCATCGAAGATGGCGTAGTCGAAGCCTGCACCCTCACCGTTCGCGTCGATAAAGTTGAACGGGGTGTATGCGTTCTCGACGCCGATCTTGATCTCACCGACATCGTCGCTGCTGGAGCAGGCCGTGGCGACCAGTGCCAGCGCGAGTACGACGACGAAGATGCGAATTGTGTTCTTCATTGCTTGTCCTCCATGTTTGAGCGCATTCGCGCAACCCATACGCTACTCGTTCTCGGAGTTCTCGGGGCCAAGGGAGCGATGCAACCGATCGAGCGTGGTCCCAACCGACGCCTATCGTGTGTCGATGCATCGAAAGACCAAGATCATTGCAACCCTCGGGCCGGCAACGAGCACGCCGGAGGCGATCGAGAAACTGATCACCAGAGGGATGAACGTTGCCAGGTTGAACTTCTCCCACGGTGAGCACGAACAGCACGAAGCCCGCTACGTCCTCATCCGACGAATTGCCTCGGACATGGGCGTTCCTGTGGCCGTGATGCAGGACATCCAGGGCCCCAAGATCCGTGTCGGCACGTTCCCCGACGGCTCGGCCATGCTCGAGACCGGTTCGGTCGTCACGCTCCACCCCGGCAGCGGTGATGGAGATGGTGAGAACGTCTACATTGCCTACCTCGAGGACGTTGACATGAACGTTGGGGGGAAGATCGTTCTCTCCGACGGGCTCATCGAACTCGAGGCGACGGATGTCGCACCCGATCACATCACGGTACGTGTCCTCAGCGGTGGCGAGCTCAAGGACCACAAGGGAGCGTCGTTTCCAGGAGCGCGAACCCAGATCCCCATAGTGACCGCCAAAGATGAGAAGGACCTGACCTTCGGTGCCGAACTCGGCGTCGATCTCGTCGCTGCATCGTTCGTCAACTCCGGCCGTGATGTACGGACGGTTCGCGAGGTGGTCGGAACGACTCCCATCATCGCCAAGATCGAGACCGCGGTCGGCTATGCGCACATCGATGGGATACTCGCGGAGGCGGAAGGTGCGATGGTCGCTCGCGGTGACCTCGGGGTGGAGCTTGCGCTCGAGTCGATTCCTCGAGCCCAAAGCGAGATCGTTCACACGACGAACGCTGCTGGACGTATCTCGATCATCGCGACCGAGATGCTCGAGTCGATGATCACGAGTCCCCGGCCGACACGGGCAGAGGTGACCGATGTGTACCGGTCCGTCCTCGACGGCACCGATGCGGTGATGCTCTCTGCAGAGACCGCCGTTGGGGCCTATCCAACCCGCGCCGTATCACTGATGTCGAAGATCTGCTTCGAGGCCGAACAGTCCAAGGAGTACGGTCGGGCAGCCGACATCTCGAACCTCTCACACGGCGCACCGTTCGCCTCGGCTACCGCCGAGGCGTCCGTCGATACAGCAGATCGCCTCGGCATCGCGACCATCGTTGCGTTCACCGAGTCGGGGACGACGGCGGGGCTTCTCTCGAAGTACCGACCCCACGCCCACATCTTTGCGTTCACGCCGAGTGTCGCCACCTATCGTCGGATGGCGATCTACGGGGGTGTCACGCCGATGCTGGTCGACCGGGTCCGATCCACGGACGAGATGATCGCCGCGGCCGAGAGTGAACTCCTTCGCCTCGGGCTCGTGCGGGAGGGCGAGGGACTCGTCATGGTGGCGGGGATCCCACCTAATCAGCGGGCGTCGACCAACATCATGAAGCTCCATGTCGTAGGCTCCGGTGACACGTTGGCGCCCGACGCTCGCTGAGGGCCGTTCGAGGGCCGCCAGGCGCGCCTACCATCGACGCATCACACAGCCTGAGGAGGCTCTCTTGGGACAGCGAATCGAGATCGAGAGTGCCGTGGTCGTGGATGATTCGCTGATCGTGACGACCAATCGCAGCCTCACCGGAACAGATGGGGAGGGGTTCGACTCCGTCAACGAGGCTCGCGACGGCGGCACGTTCGCTGCGAAGCTCACCTATGACCTGTTCGAGATGGACAAGGCGATTCGCCGTGTCTATGTCACGTCGAACGTCGTCATCGTCACACGAGACGGCACCTGGACGACACAAGCCAAGGACGCAACGGCACACGTCGTAGAAGAGTTCTTCCTCTACTACCCGGCTGCACAGGACGTCGCTCAACCGTCGCCGGCGTAGGAGCCAACGGTCAGAGAGATCGTCGTCCCGGGCCGTACTAGTTCGCCACGGGTGGGTTTCTGGTCGAGGACGATGTTGTCTTGTGCCGGGTCGTCGACGCTTTGGAGATTCTTGGCCGCACGGAACCCCTGTTCGGCAAGGGTTGACAGCGCATCCTCCCACGTCTTGCCGGTGACCGATGGGAGAGGTACCGGGCAGTTGACCGGCTCACCGGTGACCTCACAGGGGTGCACTGTGTAGAGCGTCGACAGCGGTCGGTACCTCCAGACGAGCTGCAGATCGGTCTCGGTCCGACCATCCGGGTACGTCACGACGCGGTCGACACGCTGGAGGTATCCGTCGATCCCGTTGCGTTCCTTGACCCGTTCTCCGGGTTGCAGCGTCCCCTCGGTGTCGGCGACGAACTCGTCCTCAGCCTCGACGATGGCCTCGCGTTCATAGGTCACGTCGGTGCACTTCTTGCCCCCGTTGTTTCCGAACATCTTGACCGTGATACTCGTCGTTCGATACGCCGTCTTGACGATGACGGGATAGTCGGTGTTGTTCCTGAAGCGCACATCGGGCTTGGGGAATCCAAGCGTCGCCTCACGGCCCCTGGGGTACCGTGAGAAGGACAGCGAGTGTGGCTGATGTTCGACGTCCTCGAGGCAGGAGAAGAACACGGCGTTGAACAGTGTCGTACCGAACTGGCTGACGCCTCCACCGATGTTGGCAGGGTTGTCACAGCAGTAGGGAACACCGTTGATGATGGCCGGAGCAGCGACGTACCCCTTCTTCTCGGTGCGTATCCCAACCTCGTCGTTGATCGACCAATCGTCGCCGGGGAGAACGACTGCACCATCGACGTCGCGGGCCATCCTCTGGATGTTGACGACTCGATCCTGGCCCGCGGGGTGCTCTGTCGTGAACTCACCGAGGAGTCCAAGTGAAGGGAGATACGCCTGGGCATCGGCTGCAGTGAAAGTCGGATCCGCTCCGACGATGAGGGGGAAGACCCCGATTCCGTCGCCGAGAGCAACGCGTTTCATCTCGACGAGCAGAGCGCCCATGTCGATGAGGGTGCCCGCGCGACCGGGGATCACCGAGATCTTGTTCGTTGCGAGGTCCACGTCGTAGGTAGCGTTGACCGGATTTCGCTCGAACTCGTCGCGAAGTGGATCGATGACGTGCAGGACCCCATGTTCGTCGAACGACACGATCATCGTATCGCCCGTGTCGGAGAGATCGGCCCGAACGGCCGCCTCGAGGTCGTGGGGAGAGAACGACACTCTGACGCCGACTTCGTTCGAGATCAACGTGATCTCGGAATCGATCATCTGTCCCATCTCGGCTGCGGCTGCGTCGATATCGTCCGAAGTGAGGCTCGGTTGCGATGTCGTGATCGTTAGG
>VAPM010230405.1_pt1 | contig 14818 bp, 13 predicted proteins | sample 3395091 | NCBI WGS metagenome assembly VAPM01 (sample SAMN08290445, study PRJNA428436) | hydrothermal vent metagenome | isolation source: Deep-sea hydrothermal vent chimney 3 | place: Pacific Ocean: Juan De Fuca Ridge | reverse complement strand
TGGTCCGAACATCTCGAGCAGCAAAAGAAACGTCGGCCGCCTGTGCAATTTACCAAATTGCTTGAGATCGGCCTTACCTGTGAACGGGAACTTCTCTACCGACGAATAGAACAGCGTTCAGACGTTATGCTGGACCAGGGATTAATTGATGAGGTGAAAAGGTTACGGGCCATGGGCTATGCCGGTTCTCTTCCCTCAATGCAGTCAATAGGATACCGCCATGCCAATCAGCTGCTTGATGAAAAATGGAATTATGATGAAATGAAAGAACATCTGGTTCGCGACACCCGGCGCTACGCAAAAAGACAGCTGACCTGGTTTCGCAGAAACCGCGACCTGCACTGGTATAACCGCTCCGACACCCTTCGAATAGTCAACAATATCAAGCAAGTCTTAAGCTCCGGTTTACAGCTAGTTAGAAAAGACAATTAATGTTATTTGTGCATAAAAAAGAGACAGGGGAGGACAAGAGCACATGACCTATTGCCGGCGCCCGTACCCTGATACGATTTCAAAAAATACCTGTAGTGAACTCGCACGGGCGTTGAACATTCCACCTGCAGCGGCCGACCTCCTCTGCCAACGCGGCATATCATCCAAACAACAGGCTGTTGACTACCTTTCCCCAAGGCTTAACCAGCTGCCGTCCCCGTTCTTGCTCAAAGGCATGCCTGAAGGAGTGCAGCTTATCGTACAGGCAATGGAAGAGAAACAGCCGGTCATTGTCTACGGTGACTATGATGTTGACGGCATTTGCGCCACCTCACTTCTTGTTGATTTTTTGTCCCTGTTGCACCTGGATGTACACTGGCATATACCAAATCGACTGACTGAAGGATACGGATTATCCAGTGCAACAATACGCAGCTTATGCGAGAAATATACTTTTCCGGCTCTACTTATTACGGTCGACAATGGAATCAGCGCGGTCAGAGAGGTGGCCGAGGCTCGGTCTGCTGGTTTTAACGTTCTTATAACCGACCATCATGAACCCGCGGATGTCTGCCCGGTTGCAGACGCAGTCATTAATCCGAAACAGAGAGGCTGTGATTTTCCCTGTAAAGAACTCTCAGGGGCAGGAGTAGCATTTTACCTTATCATTGCAGTACGTTCCACCCTGATGAAAATGGGATTCTGGCAGGCAAGCAGCGCGCCGAACCTGAAGATGTACCTTGATCTGGTAGCGCTCGGAACGGTTGCAGATGTCATGCCGCTGGTCGGGGTAAACAGGATACTGGTCAGAGCGGGAATCGAGATACTGACTGAGCGGAGGCGCCCCGGAATATGGGCGCTTTGTGAGCGTATCGGGTTGCGGGAAGGGGGCATCACTTCCGAGGATATTTCTTTTCGAATTGCTCCAAGAATCAACGCCAGCGGGCGGCTGGGAACTCCGGAAACAGCTGCCGGGCTCTTGATGTCAAAGGATACCGGAAGAGCCCTTGAGCTTGCCAAGGACCTTGATCTGAAGAATATGGAGCGAAGACGGATTGAGGCTGAAATTTTACCTGCTGCTGTTGAACAGAGCCTGCAGCAGGTAAACAGCAGCGCTTCAGCTCTTGTTGTTTACGATGCTTCATGGCACCCGGGGGTGATAGGTATCGTTGCCTCTAAATTATGCGAAAAATTCAGGCGCCCGGCAATAGCTCTAGCAGATGATCCGGTCAATATCGGGCATGTTAAAGGCTCAGGCAGAACAACAAATGGAGTCAATATCTACGAGGCAGTCGAAGCGTGCGGTGCACAGCTGGCAAGGTTTGGCGGACATCCAAAGGCGATCGGCCTGTCTCTACGTCTCGAAATGTTAACCGGTTTTACCGAGAAGTTCTGCACAGCTGTTGATAGCCAGACCCGGGAAGGTAAGAATGCAAATAACAATATTGTATTTGATCACCACATAGAAAAAGGCACGGACATCGTAAATGGTCCGTTTTTGCATCTTTTACGCCAATTTGAACCATTTGGCGAAAATAATCCCGAACCGGTTTTTCTTATAAAAGATGTACGGCTTTCGCAGGTGTCACTCATCAAAGATGAACACCTGAAGTTTTCTCTACAATTAAACGGCAGATCCTTTCGCGGAATTGGTTTCGGCATGGCCAAAGACATGGAAGCCGCTAAAAAACAAGTGAACCTCACCTTTAAATTTAAACATTCGGTCTTCAGAGGAAGAGAGCGGGTTGAGCTGATGGCACTTGCCATTACGCCAACATACTGATATTTTAACATTAGTTAAAATTCAACATAATATATATTATGCGACATTGTGTATTTATGCTGCCAGCAGGCTTTTCCGCCAACAATAGATAGACTTTTCAATCAAGCTGGGGTTAAATGACTGGTTTTTGGGCGGAACTTCAGTTGTCCAAGGACAGGCGTTGTTAAAAAAAAGAACAACAACTCAATATGATAAGCAGATTACTTTATTTTTCACATATAGTTTGAGGTTGCAATGAACAGAGATATCTACCAGGAGCCCCTGGTCTCCCGCTACACCAGTCCGGAAATGCAGCACCTTTTTTCCGAGCGCTTTAAATTTACCCATTGGCGCAAGTGCTGGGTTGCCCTTGCCGAGGCCCAATACGAACTCGGCCTCCCTCTTGTCACCCTAGAGATGGTTAATGAACTCAAGGCCCATGTTGAAGATATCGACTTTGAACTTGCAGCGGCCAAGGAAAAGGAAATTCGCCACGATGTGATGGCCCACGTCTTCGCCTATGGGCAAAAATGCCCCAAGGCTGAGGCGATTATTCACCTTGGTGCTACCTCGCAGTTTGTGGTCTGCAACACGGACCTGCATATCCAGAAAAAGGCGCTGCACTTTGTCAAGCAAGGTATTATTAATGTTATCGCCAACCTGGCTCGCTTCTGCGACAAATACAAAGACATGGCGACCTTGGGGTTTACCCATTACCAGGCTGCTCAACCGACAACCGTCGGCAAGCGCAACACCCTGTATATTCAAGATCTCCTCATGGATCTTAAGTATATCGAGCAACTTGAATCACAGATCGTTGCCCGCGGCGCCAAGGGAACGGTCGGTACCCAGGCCACCTTTCTTGAACTCTTCGAGGGAGACCACGCTAAAGTTAGAGCGCTGGACGAACTTGTTGCAAAAAAGCTTGGATTTAGCGATATTTTTCCAGTTACAGGTCAGACGTATCCGCGCAAGCTCGACATGAAAACAGCCGAGACCCTGGCCGGGGTCGGCATGTCCGCTCACAAATTTGCAGTGGACATGCGCCTGCTTTCAAATCTCAAGGTCCAGGAAGAACCCTTTGCAAAGCAACAGGTCGGCAGCTCGGCCATGGCTTACAAACGCAACCCCATGCGATCCGAACGTATGACCGGACTTGCCCGCAAGCTCATGGGCCTGCCGGCTGATTTTGCCGCAACTGCCGGCAACCAGTGGTTTGAACGCACCCTGGATGATTCCGCTATCCGGAGGATGGATATCGCCCAGGCCTTTCTCCTGACCGATGCCATCCTCAAGCTCTACGTGAACATTACCAGCGACATGGTTGTGTATCCAAAACAGGTAGAACGGTATCTCCGGGCCGAACTCCCGTTCATGGCCACGGAAAAGATACTCATGGCCTGCGTGGAACGAGGCAAAAGCAGGCAGGAGATGCATGAGGTTATCCGGGAGCACTCTGTTGCCGCCGGGCTTGCGGTCAAAGAACAGGGCAAGGAAAACGACCTGCTCGAACGGCTTGCCGGCGATAACAGGATTCCATTTGAACTTGAGGAGATCAGCGGACTTATTTCGAATTATCAGGAATTTACCGGTCGAGCTGCAGAACAGACCTCTGAATACCTGCAGGAAGTGGTCTCCGGTGTACTTGAACAACACCATGAGTTAATCGGTGCTACGGATTCAAGCCTAACGGTTTAACCCGGCTGAGCGCTTAATTGCTCAAGAACCAGTTTTTTTTCATATGCAAAAAATATATCTCCGGATTGCCCTTGCAAAAATAGCCTGGTTCAAGTTTATCCTTGAGGGGTACGATGGGCTGTGTGTGCTCAGTACTGTTGACCATGACCGGGGAATCGTCAGTCTCACCTATCACGCCTCGGTCGCCGGTGAACTCTTTGCCCTTCTTACCTCACTCAGCCCCGACCTGACACCGTATTGGTCGCAAGACGAGGGAGAGGAAAAAAACAACTCTACCTAATGTAAAACATGAACAATGTCTATTAACCGGCACTGGTAACAAGATAAATGGCTAAACATCTTTACATAAAAACTTTTGGCTGTCAGATGAACGAACGGGATTCCGAGATCATCGAGCAGCTTCTGGCCCGATCAGGCTATGTTCTGGTCGACGAACCTGAAACGGCTGATCTCATCCTGATCAACACCTGTTCCATTCGTGACAAGGCCGAACAAAAGGTATACAGCCTGCTTGGACAGCTGGCGCCCCTGAAAAAAGAGAACCCCGATCTTAAGATCGGTGTCATAGGCTGCGTTGCGCAACAGGAAGGTGAAAAGATCAGCAAACGGGCTCCCTACGTTGATCTGATTGTCGGCACCCAGCAGATCTATCGAATCCCGTCCATCCTTGACCGGCTTGCAACCGGCCGGCCCACGCGCGAGATTGCCACCGACCTCAAGAGTTCTTATATTATCCCGGCATTCCAGAAGCTTCTGCGGGGAACGCCCCCCTCCCCTACTCCGGCCGAGTTTCGAAAATTTGTTACCATCATGCAGGGGTGCAACAACTACTGCAGTTATTGCGTGGTTCCTTCAACCCGGGGCCGGGAAATCAGTCGTTCGGTTGCCGACATTGTCGAAGAGGTTCGGATCCTTATTGACCAGGGGATCAAAGAAATCACCCTGCTTGGACAAAATGTGAACTCGTATGGGCAAACTAATCCGGTTGACGATCATGCCGTTTCCTTTGCCGACCTGCTCCACAGGGTTGCGGAAATCTCCGGACTTGAACGTCTGCGTTTTACGACCTCAAATCCCAAGGATCTTTCGAAAGATCTCATTGGCTGTTTTGCGGAAATCGACATTCTCTGTCCGCACTTCCACCTTCCGGTTCAGTCGGGCTCAAATGCCGTTCTCCAGAAGATGAACCGTAAGTATACCCGTGAAATATACCTTGAAAAGGTTGCCGAACTCAAGGCCGCCAGGCCTGATATTGCCCTGGCCACGGATATAATTGTCGGCTTCCCTGGGGAAAGCGATGAGGATTTTTCCCGGACCATGGATCTCCTTGAAACGGTCCGGTTTCACGGATCCTTTTCTTTTAAGTATTCAGACCGGCCCAATACCCGCTCCGCCGATTTTGCCGATAAAATCCCAGAAGATATAAAAAAAGAACGGTTGAAACGATTTCAGACCAGGCAGGACCAGATCAGCCTTGAGCAGAATAAAAAATATGTGGCTACCCTGCAAATAGTTATGGTCGAATCAAGTGGCGAAGGAAAGGTCAAGGGCCGTACAGTGACCAACCATATTGTTCATTTTCCCTGCCCGGATAATGTACTGCCCGGGGAAACACTCTCTGTCCGAATTACCAGGGCCGGTAAACACTCCCTGCAGGGCGAGCGCAATACCGACATTTAACACGTTACATTAAGTTTTAATAAAAAGTGGTTGAACTATGGAAAGAATAATAGATTTACATACGCATACTTTTTTTAGTGACGGCGCCTTGGTGCCGGCCGAACATCTACGCCGAGTCGAGGTGATGAACTATGAAGCCGTTGCCATTACCGATCATGCCGACTCCTCAAATCTTGATTTTATTATTCCAAGGATTGTCCAGGCGGCAAAGGACTTGAACCCGGTCTCTACGACCCGGCTCATAGCCGGTATCGAACTGACCCATGTGCCGCCGCCTCTGTATGCAAAGCTGACGGCACGGGCCAGAGAACTTGGCGCGGAAATCGTTGTCGCCCACGGCGAAACTCCGGTTGAACCGGTGGCTCCCGGCACCAACAGAGCAGCCATTGAGGCTGGAGTTGACCTGCTGGCCCATCCTGGTTTTATCACTGAAGAGGACGCAGCCCTTGCTGCAGAACGTGGAATACTGCTGGAGTTATCCGGTCGCGGAGGTCACAGTCTGACCAATGGACACGTGGCGAAGATGGCTGCAAAAACCGGGGCGATATTGGCCGTCAATGCGGACGCCCACACCCCGAGTGATTTTCTCAGTTCCGAGATGGCCCAAAAAGTAGCCCTCGGCGCCGGTTTAAGCGAGGAGCGCTACAGGCAGCTGCGCAAGGATATGCAGGCACTGGTGCGGAAAATAACTGGCTGATTTTCTTGTACATTCCCGGAGAGTTTACTCATCCAGTGGTTTTTTTTTCTTATCCTGAGAGGACGGAGCAAATCCGGGCAAATTCGGCAGGGATTGTGGCTCCCTTCTGGGTTTACCGGTCAGGTTGGCGACGCTTCGTACGGTCCGATTTCCGACCCGTTTTCCCTTGGCCCCTGCACCCTTGATCAGATAGTCATCAAATTCAACTTCGATGCGGTTATAGCGGGCCCTGGCAGAGGGCACAAAACTGACCCTGGCCCGAACATCCTTATCGCCCACGACAAGCAACTGAATGATAGAACGTTTATGTTCCGGGAAAAGCCGATAGTCACGGTTAATGATAAACTTCGGGGTCTTGAACCTTTTGATATAGGTCAGGTTCTCAAGGCCTGAACGGTAGATTACATTAAAAACCAGATCATTGTTGACCACGCCCATCCACAGCAGGTTGGAGCCGATAAAAACCTTGTCGGCGACATTAACGACCCGGTACAGGCCGTCTTTAAAAATAAGCAGAATACGGTCGTACTCCGAGCAGGTCAGCTCCAGATCTTTCTTGGTATTTTCTACTTTAATTTTGTGCCCTAAAAATCCGGATTCACGATGATATGCTACCTTGATGTTTGACAGAGCTGCAGCCCGCGCATTGACCTCGTCAAACTGTTCAAGCCTGCTCCGGCGCGGAAATTTTTTACCGTATTTTTTCAGCAGGGCTTCAATATAATTCACGGCAAACCCGACCATATCCTCCAGATGTTTGTCAATGGTGGCGATGGCCTTCTCAAGGGCCTGGATCTCTTTCTGCTGCTTGTTGATATCATAACGCGAAATACGTTTGATTTTGATCTCAAGTAACCGCTCGACGTCTTCTTTGGTGACCTTTCGAATCAGCTGGTCGGCAAAGGGGAAAAGGGCCTGCCGAACCGTTGAGATTACGGCCTTGTAGGAAATTTTTTCCTCGATCTCCTTGTACAACCGTTCCTCGATGAAAATCTGCTCCAGCCTGCGGGCATGGAGTTTATCCAGTAACCTGCCCCGCTCTATGTTGAGTTCTTTTTCCAGATCCTGCAGCAGCTTGTCGGTGTTGTACCTGAGCACTTCCTCAACCTGGACGATACAGGGCATGTTCTCGCGGATGACGACCAGATTCGGTGAGACGCTTACCTCGCAGTCGGTGAAGGCATAGAGGGCATCAATGGTTTCATCGGCATGGACCCCGCGCGGCAGTTTGATTTCAACCTCAACCTTTTCAGCCGTGTAATCATTGATCGAGATGATCTTGAGTTTACCGGCCTTGGCGGCCTTTTCCACCGAATCGATCAAGGACTGGGTGGTCAGATTGTAGGGCAGCTCGGTAACGGCAATGGTTTTATCGTCCACCTTTTCAATCTTTGCCCGGCAGCGCAGACGGCCGTTGCCTTGGTCATAGTTTGAAACATCAACAATGCCGCCCCTGGGAAAATCCGGATAGATCGTAAATTTTTTACCGCGCAGATGCTTAATCTGACATTTGAGCAATTCGCAAAAGTTATGGGGCATGATCTTGGTGGCCATGCCCACGGCAATACCCTCGGCCCCGAGCAGAAGCAGCATGGGAAGTTTGGCGGGCAGGGAAACCGGTTCCAGCATGCGGCCGTCATAGGAGTCGACAAACTCGGTCAGGTCTTTGTTAAACAGGGTTTCCCGGGCAAGGGGCGACAGTCGGCATTCGATATAACGAGCAGCTGAGGCCTGATCACCGGTGAAGATGTTGCCGAAGTTTCCCTGCCTGTCAACCAGATACCCCTTGTTGGCAAGGTTGACCAGGGCGGCGAAGATAGACTGATCTCCGTGGGGATGGAGTTTCATGGTCTCGCCAACCACGTTGGCCACCTTGTGAAAACGGCCGTCATCAATATTATGCAGGGTCTGGAGAATGCGACGCTGGACCGGTTTCAGGCCGTCATTGATATCAGGAATGGCCCGTTCACGGATAACATAAGAGGTATAGTCCAGGAAGTTACGGTCAAAGAGTTTGTGGAGCTTGCCCCGTTGTCGGGTTTCAGTGATTTCGCTCATACCGGCCTCAGGGTCAGGTGGTCCATGATGTACTGCCGGCGATCCGGCGTGTTTTTGCCCATGTAAAATTTCAGTACCCGGCCGACCTCGGACAGGTTATCTATCCGTACCTGCTTGATCCGCATGTCGGAACCGATAAACTGCTTGAATTCGGGCGGCGAAATCTCGCCCAGTCCCTTGAATCTTGTGACCTCCACCGTTTTTGCACTGGCCCTGCCCTTTAATTCACGGATACCGTTTTCCTTTTCCTCATCAGAGTAACAGTAGATGGTTTTTTTCTTGTTCCGTACTCGGAAGATCGGCGTTTCCAGGATATAGACATGGCCCAGCTTAATCAGCGGCTCAAAATAATGAAGAAAAAAGGTAAGCAGCAGGTTGCGGATATGGAGCCCGTCCACGTCGGCATCCGTTGCCAGGATAATCTTGTCAAACCGCAGGTCGGCAATGGAATCCTCCACATTGAGACCGCGCATGAGCGCATACATCTCGTCATTTTTATACAGCAGATCCAGCCGCTGACCAAAGACATTCATGGGTTTACCCTTGAGCGAGAAAACCGCCTGGGTCATAGGGTCACGGGATGAAACTATGGAACCGGCGGCAGACTGGCCCTCGGTGATGAACACCATGTTTTCCCTGCCCTCTTTGGAAGGTTTTTTTCGGCTGGGGTGATACTTGCAATCCTTGAGCTGCGGTATTTTAAAGGCAACTTTTTTTGCCTTTGCCTTGGCCTCCTTGCGTACCGACTGCAATTCTTTGCGGATCCGTTCGTTTCGCTGCACCTTGTCCATGAGGATTTCAGCGCTCTCTGGATATTTATACAGGTGGGTGGCAACGGCCTCGCGGACCACATTGACAATCCAGGGCCGAATGTCCGTGTTGCCGAGCTTATTTTTGGTCTGCGATTCAAAAACCGGCTCCTGCACCTTAACGGCCAGAGTGCCGACTATACCGTCCCGGACATCTTTGCCAGTGTATTTTTTGCCGGAAAACTCATTAACCCCCTTGAGGATACCTTCACGAAAGGCAGAGAGATGGGTGCCGCCTTCAGAGGTGTAGGTCCCGTTAACAAAAGAAAAATATGTGTCCCCGTAATCATCGGTGTGGGTGAAGGCAAACTCAAGGGCCTTTTCCGAGGCATGGATTGCCGGATAGATTTCCTTGCCGTCAAGCTCACCTGCCAACAGATCCAGCAGACCTTTTTCCGAGTAGTATTTTTCCTCGCCAAGAAAGAGACTGAGCCCGGCATTGAGATAGGCGTATCGCCACAGACGCTGATCTACATATTCCAGATCAAATGAAAATCTCTCAAAAAGAGCGGAATCGGGTAAAAATTCGATCAGAGTACCGTTCTTCTCCGTGGTCTCCCCCTCTTCCTCATCAATCAAAGTACCGTAGGCAAAGATTGCTTTTTTATATTGCCCCTCGCGAAAAGCACAGACCATGAAATACTCGGAAAGGGCATTGACCGCCTTGGTGCCGACACCATTGAGGCCGACGGAAAACTGAAAGACATCGGTATTGTACTTGGCCCCGGTATTAATCACGGAAACACATTCCACCACCTTACCCAGGGGAATGCCACGTCCGTAATCCCGCACCCGGCATCGTCCGTCCTCCTTAATAGTGATGTCAACCCGTTTACCGTACCCCATGATGTATTCATCCACGGCATTGTCAATCACCTCTTTGATCAGGATGTAAATACCGTCATCGGGATGAGAACCATTGCCCAGGCGGCCGATATACATTCCCGGCCGCTTGCGGATATGCTCAAGCGAGCTTAAGGTTTTTATTTTTGATTCGTCGTACTGGTGTTGGGGTTCGGTCATAGTTACAACATTTTTATTTTATAATTTTCAGATGCCGGCAATGGAACAGCTGGGGAGCACCGTCAATGGTCGGCAGGCCAAACGCCGAAGTCCTGCACGATAACCTGATCAATGCGTTTCCTTAGTGTACATGCATGGGGATGTGATGTCAAAAGATATGAAGAATAAGAATAGCTATATGATTATACTATATCGACAGAACATGATGTTGCAGCAAAAAGGTAAAGGTACACTTTAACTTTTAGACATATTTCTATTTCTTTATTCCATCAGATGTACCCGTTCGCAGTCGGGACAGATCCAGGTAGGTCCGTTGCTGATCCCCCACTTGTTCTCTTCAAAACATTCCGGACAGATTTCAAAGCCGCAGGTACAGCTCCAGCAGAAAGGTTTTTTTTCCTTGCAGCAATGACACCTGTAGCCGTCTTTTCTGCGCCGTCGTCGCTTACGCCCTTTTTCCGTTGTTTTTGTATCCATTATCTCTTGAAAATTACTTGCGTAACTCTCCGTTTAACCAGTCCAGGTATTCAGGATTTCCTGCAGCTATCGCCGTTGCCAAAATTTCAGGGACATCATATGGGTGAATATCAGTTATCTCGACCTTGAGTTCCTCAAACAGATCCGCACGGGTTTTCATAATACAGAGAAATTCGTCGCTTTGTTCTACCTTTCCCTGCCAGTGATACATGGAGTCGCACTGCAGGATCTGGACGCAACCGACAAGCCGTCTGTCAAGCACATGCCGTGCGACGCGCTCGGCCTGACCTCTGCTCTCAACCGTTGTCATCACCTGGAGGTATGTGACCATTTTTTCTCCATCAGTTCACTGAGCAGTTGTTGTACAGTAAGAGTTCATCCGGATATCTGAAACCGGCTACAGCCTGGTACTGCACATTTTTTACCAGTGCTCTATTTTCGTTCAAGCAGGACGATAATATAGCCCCGTCTATACAAGGAGGCCTGATCGGACGAAGATGGGTGCCGGCGAACTTTTATATTTTATATTCATCGCCATCGTATCAGACTGGATTTTTTTTCTCCAGTGGAATATCTTGCCCAAAAGAGTTCAGGACCAGAAGGCTCAACCATCAATCCTTATTCCCGGATGCGAACTTATGCTACTCACTGTTGATGTAGGAAATTCCCATACCGTCAGCGGCGTATTCCAGGGCGATCAACTTCTTGCCCACTGGAGGCTCAAATCAGATCAGGATCGAACAGCCGACGAGCTTGCCATTCGTTATCATGCACTTTTCCAGATGGCCGGGCTCAAGACCAAAAACATTTCCGGATTTATTGTCTCTTCGGTCGTGCCTACCCTGGAAACAGCCTGGTTCAACTATGCTGATAAATACCTGGCCCGGCAGATTGAGGGGCGCCCCATTGCGGTGTCACACCGCACGGATACCGGCATCGTTGTGGCGATCAAAAATCCTGCAGAAGTCGGAGCCGATCGCATCGTCAATTCCGTTGCCGCCTGGGAAATATATGCAAACAGCCTGATTGTTATCGACTTTGGCACAGCCATTACCTTTGACTGCGTGAACGACCGACGTGAATACGTCGGAGGGACAATCCATCCCGGCATAGGCATTTCACTCGATGCCCTGTCCGATCGTACCGCAAAGTTGCCAAGGGTTGACATCGACACACAACCAAAAGAAAAAATCGGAACCACCACTGATTCGGCCATTCATTCAGGAATGCTGTATGGTTTCGGCGGCCTTGTCGACAGAATGGTCGACATTCTTGCTCACGAGCTGGCCCCGGAAAGACCGCGGGTGAAAACCGTGGCCACCGGCGGCATGGCCCACTTGATCGAACCGTATACAAGAACTATTGATCTCATCAACCCCCTGCTCACCCTGGAAGGATTGCGGCTCATCCATGAAAGAAACCGCCAATCCTGAGTTTGCCCCACTGTTGCCCGGGTCGCTACAGTCCGGCGACACCATCGGCCTCTTCTGCCCTGCCGGTCCGGTCCGTGACAGTAACAGGATCGAAGCCGGCATAGACGTCTTGCGGGATATGGGATTTCGAGTACGGGTCCCGGACGAACTGCCCCTTCAGAAGGACTGTGCCATATACCTTGCCGCCCCGGACACAACCAGGGCCGGGCAGCTGCATGAACTGTGGGAGGATGAAGACATCAAGGCGGTGATGGCCGTACGCGGCGGATACGGCTGTCTCCGAATGCTGAATCAAATTGATTTTTCCCGCTTTCGAGCAAACCCGAAATGGCTGATCGGTTTTTCCGACCTCACGGTCCTGCTGTCCGCAACCTGTATTAAAGCCGGACTGATAGGTCTGCATGGCCCGGTCGTATCCTCACTTGCCGGAACCGACCTTCCATCAAAAGAACGTTTTTTTTCTTTACTCACCGGATCGTACCGGCCCTATGCTCTGGAAAACATCGTGACGGTGCTCCGCCCCGGAACCGGCAGAGGCCGCATTGTTGCCGGCAATCTGGCCTCTATCTGCCACCTGATCGGAACGCCATGGGAACCCGATTTAGCCGGTGTGGTTCTTCTGCTTGAGGATACGGGAGAACCGATGTACAGGGTCGACCGGATGCTCACCCAAATGGCCCTTGGCGGCAGACTCGACAATCTGGCCGGGTTGATTCTAGGTACCTTTGACACCGGAGGTTCTACGGCTCGGGATAACCTGTTGCAGGAGCCGCTTTTTGAGAGAATACGTGAATTGACCGTGCATACCGACTACCCGATCTGGGCCGATTTCCCTTGCGGGCATCTCTCCGGCAACCAGGCGATACCTTACGGCATGGAGGCGACCATGGAGAGCAGAACCTCTGCATTAACCCTGCACCCGGCCACGGAACAACTGTAGAATCACAAGACATGATAAAACGGTATCTTCTCACCTTTATGGGCTTTTTCATCCTGGCCACGATATACCTCTTTACACTTTTACCGCTGCTGATGGTTCGGAACGGCCTGTCCAGCCGGACCTATTTGGAAGCGCTGGCGGTCTGGGGGATACTGGTTTTTCTTTCCCTTGGTCCGGCACTTTCATTCTTGTTGAGAAAAATATGGTTTTTTGAAGGGACAGGACAGCCGGTACCTTTAAAAAAACTGCGCTCAATTCTGTTGGCGGTCAATACAATGCATGGCCCCGTCAGAGTGCGGAAAAAGGGAAAGCGGCTGATCTTTGAGTGGCGCTATGCTGATCCTGCCTGGTGTGAACGGATGGCGGCGGAAAACATCTCCAGGTTGTATGAACTCCGTCTTGCCTTTGATGAGAACACCAGGACGGTAACCCTGTCTGATCGGTCCAGACGGGTCGATTTATCCCTCTGCCCCATTCGGGTGAAAACCGGTTTTCTAGCTCTACCCAGGTTGTTTTTCGGTATCAGGCCGGCAAAGGAACAGGGGGTTGAGCAGTATGTGGAACGTAGGCCCTATGATTTCAGTTTCAAACCAAAAGAGATCAAGTCTCCCCTGGTAAACACGCTTCTTGCTCAGGGCTGGAATGTCCGGTTTTCCCTGTTCTGACCACCTCCTTTCCGTTCTCGTAGGCCTCCCCCTTACCCCCACAGCCGTCAAGCTAAGAACAATTGGGCTCTTCTGCCGCAATGTGGGTCGGACTTCAGTCCGACAATCCTGCGTTGACCGACCATCTGTCGGACTGGAGTCCGACCCACAACGTTACCAATCCGGCCTGTTTCTCCTTAGGGTTCACTCAAAAATAACTTCGACTTTAACGTTGGCGATCTAACATTTCGAACCAACAGGGTGCAATAATAAAAACTTAAACTTTTTTAACAGATAGATCGCAAAAACAATCACATGAGAAAGCTACTGGGATTTGACGTATCCCGCACCACAGTGTTATAATGACAACAATAATAAAAATATTGTTGCCATTATAACACTATGAAAAGGTGTTGCAAAGAATCAACAATCACTGTGTAAAAACAATGAGATAAAACATAAAAGCCTCTATAATGTTGAAAACATTCCGACCAAAGAACATTCAACAAAAACAGAGGCTTTTATGCATCACAAGAATATCAAGCTCCTTGTCCGAAAACAACGGAAAAAACACTATCCAAACTGGAATCGTCTGCGGAAGAAGATAAAAAAAGAAATCGCCCGCAAGGTGCTGGCGGAGGTTACCGCTGAATATGATTTCAAAAGCGATATCACTGCATCGCCTTCAGAATTGTTAGGTATTGAACAACAGGTTGAGGCCACAGGTATAATTCCACTCGACGAGATGGCACGATTTATCAAAATGATAAATAAAAACAGTACATAAAGTTTAACAGCTATAAACGTTCACCCTTGTATATCAAGGACAAAGAACTTCGATATATTGATGAGCTGGTCGATGACAGGATCATCAACCGGGCTATTGTCTTATGATGGATACAGTCCGGCCATGCGTGATCTCTTCCCTGCCAATTTATTCCGAGCCGAACTGCTCAAGGCAATCAGGTACCCCGAGATCAGTTACCGTAAATTCTGCACCGAAGAATACCTGGGGATGGATCGTAAGCAAAACCGTGTCTTCTGTGGATTGTCGCTGAGCAAAAAAGACCTGATTGATCATACTCAACTCAGTAAGTTCCGGACCTCTCTCACTTTTGCTCAGCAGCTAAATCTGCTGGTATATATTCTCCATCATTTTAACCAG
>VAPM010478836.1_pt1 | contig 14842 bp, 16 predicted proteins | sample 3395091 | NCBI WGS metagenome assembly VAPM01 (sample SAMN08290445, study PRJNA428436) | hydrothermal vent metagenome | isolation source: Deep-sea hydrothermal vent chimney 3 | place: Pacific Ocean: Juan De Fuca Ridge | reverse complement strand
TTCGATAAATTTGTCTTCATTCATAAGTAATTTCCTTCTTTGACTATATAAACTGTATAAATCAAGGAAGACCCCAAAAAGAAAAAAATATTTTTAAGAAATTTTATAAGGAAAGGGATATTGACAAAAGAAACTTGTACTTCTGATCAGTTGCTTCATCAAAATATGTTGACAAATCTTCTTTGATTTTTTTTAGCGCAATTGTCATTTGATTTTTTACAGTGCTCTTAGAAATATTTAAAATCTTAGCGACTTCCTCGTATTTGAAGCCATCATCTCTCGAAAGACGAAAAATCATTTGGCATTTTGATGGTAGCTTTTGGATCGCTTCTTCAACTTTCAAAATAAGCTCTTTGTCTAAAAGTTCATTTTCCGGATGTGATTTGCTGATTAAAGTAAACTCTGACACCTGCTCCAATGGCAGGATTACATGTTTGTTTCTTTTGAGGTATGTTAATGATTGGTTTCTTACTGACGTGAATAAATAGAAATCGATATTGTCTATTTCAATTACCCTTTTTCTTCTTTCCCAAATTTTGACAAAAACATCTGACACAACCTCTTCGGCAAGGGTTTCTGACTTAACGGTAAATAAAGCAAAACGCAATAATTTAGGATAGAAATGATTGAAAAATTTGCCAAATGACTTTTGATCATCATGTATTGCAAACTCTCGTATAAATGTTTTTATGTCAGCCATTTAATCTTTACAAATGTAGGAATATTAAATTCAACTACTATATGACACTTATTCAAACTCTAATTCAATATTGCTAATTCAATAAAATTAATAATGGCTAAAAATTTACGGGCAAAATTAATTCTCAAAGTTATTTTTTCAAAAAACTAATGATGCTTGTTAAGTATTAATAATGCTGCAAATTAAAAATCAATGTTTGATCAATTGTAAAATATAATTTTTAGTTTAGGGTTTAATATTTTAGCACTTATGGAGATATACGATGTTATTATTATTGGAGCTGGGCCATGTGGACTTGCCTGTGGAATAGAGGCTCAGGCCAATGGGCTTAGTTACCTTATTGTTGACAAAGGCAACATTACTGAATCGATCAGGCGATATCCGGTAAACATGTTGTTTTTTTCTACATCCGAAAATATCGAAATTGGTAATATTCCTTTTGTTTCTATGGGAACCCGGCCAACTCGTTCTGAGGCATTGAAATACTATAGAAAGGTAGTAAATCATTTTGACCTAAATCTAAAATTATTTACCAGGATTGATGACTTGCAAAGAAATAAAAATGACTTTTCTCTAATTACTGTTAATGAAACACTAAAAACAAAAAAGGTGATCATAGCTTCCGGGTATTACGATGTGCCAAGGTACCTTGAAATCCATGGGGAAACCATGCCACATGTAAGTCACTACTATGACGAAGCTTTTCGATATTCTAAAATGAAAGCAGTTGTGGTAGGTGGTGCCAACTCGGCTATCGAAACTGCACTGGATCTTTACCGCAATGATGTTGATGTAACCATAGTTCATTTGCTGGATAAATTGGACAAACGAGCAAAATATTGGATAGTACCTGATCTGGAAAACCGGATAAAGAAAGAAGAAGTAAAAGCATATTTTGGCCATAAAGTCGTAGAAATTTATGAAAAATCGTTAACGATTGAAAATCTTAAAAGCGGGGAAAAGAAAACCATTGATGCAGATTTTGTCTTCCTGATGACGGGATATAGACCAGATGCTCACTTTCTCAAAAAAACTGGAATTATATTAGAAGGAAAAAATCTTATCCCCAAACTAAACCAAGAGACATTAGAATCGAATATTGATGGAATATATCTCGGAGGATCAATAATTGGTGGTGAAGAAACCGCCAAAGTTTTCATTGAAAATGGCAGGCTTCACGGAAAAGTAATAATTGAGGATATAATGAAAAAACTCTAAAAGGTCGATTGATAAAATAGACAGAATAAACAATTAAGCTACAATGATGCGAAGCAGGGCTTCGCATCATTGTAGCTTAATTGTAGGCGGTAGTTCTCATTATTTTCTTTATGGGAATATGATCAACAAGGTTATTACCATAATGAGAAATTTCAATATGCTTGTCACTATTTAGTAAGAAATCAGCAGGTATTTGATGAAATTTGCCCTCTACCTTTCCTCCTAACTTAAAGCCTTTTTTAGAAGCCTTTAACATACTACTGATCCCTTCCCAGGTTGTTGTTCTAAATAATTTAATCCAGGAGGGTTTTACACCATATAAATTATACAACTCTAATTTCGGGTCGGCAATGATAGTAAAATCAAATGAATGTCTATCATAAATAGATTTAATCAAACTTTCTTTACTACTTTGAAAAACGGTAATTAATTTTATATCCAATTTCTTTAATCTTTCAGATTCTTTCTTTATCTCTGAAATCCTCAAATTACACAACGCACATTCAGCATATCTAAAAAACGTAAGTATTACTTTTTGGTTAGATAGTTCGTATAGATTTATTTTTGTACCGTGAATATCTGATATTTTAAAATTTGGTGCTTTTTGTCCTTGTTTTAGTTTCATCTTTTTTCTACAAAATAGATTAGATTAAAGATGATTTTCCTTGATTGAAATCAAGAAATCGTACGCCTGACCCTACTAAGTGTTTCTGGTGTCATATTTAAGTAGGAAGAAATATATTTTAATGGTATTGAATTCACCAAATGTCCACTTCTTTCTATAAATACTTTATACCTATCTTTTGGGTTTAATGTTATCAATTCTATTTGTCGGTTTAAATATCCTATTAATGTTTTTTCAATAATTATGTAATACCATTTAGCAATTTCGGCATCGTTATCTATCAGTTGATTTAATGCTCTTTTGGAAACTTTCAATATTTCAGTATCTGAAATGGCTAATAGTGACAATTCTGTCGGAGTTTCAGTAGAGAAAGAAGCAAAAGATGTTATTATTGAATTTTGATATCCAAATCCTAAAACAGCATTTTTGTATTCACTTTCGACAATTGAAGCAATGCAACCTGAAATGATAAAATACATGTAGTTTTCCTTTTGATCTCTTCTAAGTAAATAGTCATTCTTTTTTATGGTGCTGCTTTTATTCCATGATTTGCCAATCATAGAGATAGACTCTTCACTTAGGGTGCTGCGATTAAGAAATATTTCGAGTTCGTTCCTCATTTTCTGTAATTACTTCTATCAGTTTGAATATGCGTAGTTGGGGACTTTAAAGCACTTACTTTTCGGTTTGGTACTAAATTTTGCACAATAATATAAACTTTGAATTTAGCGCAAAACCCGCAATTACGTATATTTTTTCTGTGCCACTGGCATTATATTATTCCGTTTTTATTAAAAATGCTTTCAATGCCTTCCAGTAGGTTTCATATCCTTTTACAACTTCCCAAATGGCTTTTGAACCGTGAAAACCCTCAACTTCTGGTTTGAAATGAGTTATCTGTTTTTTATCTACAAACCTCAAAACTTCCGTTACTTGCTTGATCTCTTTTTTGGCTGATGTTGCAAAAATCGGGATATTAATTCCTTTTATCTTTTCGGCTAAATTTACTTTTTTCAAGTGTTCATCTGGGCTAAAAGCAATTACAGCCTTTACTTTTTCTGAATTAACAGCAATCAATAAGGCTAAAGCAGATGAATATGAGCTACCCAACAAAATAATTGGCTTGTTATTATTCAAATTGTAAGCGTAGTCGATTGCACTTTCAAGGTCGGGTTTGGCATCTAAATATCCTGTTGGCAAACCTTGTTCTTTTGCTCGATTTTTGGTTTCATTTGTTTCTCCAAACACTTTCATTCCTGACCGCTGGTCAATTGCCAAACAGGAATAACCCAATTTATTGAATTTTGGTGCGGTTTCTCTATATTCTGCTCTGTTGCAATGCGACCTATGACATAAAACGATAAAACCCCTACGATTTTCAACTTTATAATAATCAGCTGTTATTAGTAATCCATCTTTGGATTTGAAATTTACTCGTCCCATCATTTTTATTTTATAGCTACAAAAATATCAACTTCTGCATCTGTTGGGTTTTGTGCTTTTTCGCCATAAACTTCAAAGTCTGCTGTATATTCACGTTCTAAATCAGTATTCCAAATTTTTGACCATTCTTCATATACTGAACCTTTCGTTAAATCTCCTTTTGCTACAAATTTCCTGTAGTTTCCACCGTTAAATGTATTTGCTGTCATTCTATTTGGAACAGTATCAATAGTTGAAACTTTGCAACCTAAAATTGTGGTGTATGGTTTTGTGTGGTCGCTTTCATATTCTGTATAAATTGAGTAGATAGTATTATCAATTTTATTCGGTATTTGGTCAAGAATTCCTTCAGACATAAATTTATTCCACAATTCCCCAATATCCTTTGCCGATTGTCCGTTTTCGTTGGTTGTTCTTACTGAAATTCCAATTACTTTAAATGCTTTAATAGTTGCTTTATCCATTTTTTTTAAACGTTATATAATTCTACAAAAGTAATCGTAGGTTATGACAACTGTGTGTCAGGGGTTGATAAGCATTTTTCTCTACATATTTCAAAATATTCTTGTAGTGTTATTTTTTGAGGTTCAAAATGTTGGCTTTGAACAATCAATTTTTGAATATGGTCAAGGCGGAAAACCCTAAAATCATTTCTTAATCTACAAACAGCAATTAAAAGCCAATTTTCTTGCGTACTGTACAATGCAAAAGGTTCAATCATTCGTTTTGTACTTTCATCTTGCAAAGATTTGTACTCAATTTCTACAAGATTAAAATTGGCAATAGCGGACTGAATAATCATCAAATAATCACTCGTTTTTTCATTTTCAGTATTATTTCTGAAATGTAGCCTTTCTGATAAAAATTCAATTTTGTCTTTTTGGGAATGTCGTAAAATTGATTTTATTTTAGAAATAGCATTTTGGTATTCCTTTGTAAAAGATTTGTCTTTGTTCCTTATAATTAGTTGCTCCGCAGTTATCAAGGCATTTGCTTCTTTTTCAGTAAACATTACTGGCGGAAGATTAAAACCTTGCATTAGAGAATATCCTTTCCCTTCTTCTGTAACTATCGGAATTCCCGAATTTTCGAGTGTTCTAATATCTCGATAAACAGTTCGGATGCTGACATTGTGTTTTTCAGCAATTTCTCGTGCTGTTAAAATTCGTTTTGATTGCAGTTGTGTTAGAATAGCAGTCAATCTCGAAAGTCTTGGTTTTTCTTCCATTTTGGTCGGTTTTTCCTGCTTGTGGCTAACATATTATTGAGGCAATCAATATTCCATATTGCCTTCTGAAAACCATTTGGCATATTTAATGTAATTTTTAGCTGTTCGGGCAAATACTTTCTGCATCTCCTCTCCTACCGGCTTAATCTTTTTGGCAGGAGTACCAGCATAAATACATCCGGGTTCTACAATAGTATTTGCCAAAACAACTGCTCCTGCTGCCACAATAGACCCACTTTTCACCACAGCATTGTCCATAACAATTGCTCCCATTCCGATAAGCACATTATCTTCAATAGTGCAACCATGTACCACGGCATTGTGAGCAATAGATACATTATTTCCAATGACGACTTTTTCTTTTTTGTATGTACAATGGATTACCGCCCCATCTTGAATATTGGTGTTGTCACCAATTGTGATTGAATGTACATCTCCCCTGACAACCGCATTGAACCAAACACTACAATATTTTCCCATAGTCACCTCTCCTACTACTGTGGCATTTTCTGCCAAAAAGCAGTGTGCTCCAAATATTGGTTCTATCCCTCTTACTGGTAAAATTAAAGCCATTTTCGTCTACTATTTTATCTGGTAAAAGTACAGCAAGAAGAAATACTTTTGAAACTATTCTATTTCTTTATTCGATTAATCTTAATGCAATAAATACCTTTGTGGCTTGAATTTTAATATGGCTAAAAGACAAAAACATACTTTTTCATTTTCATTGGCTCAAATTCCACAGCTATTGTCCTGGGCAGCAAATAATAAATACTTCTCTTTATTTAATGGCAATGAATATTCGGCACTTTATGGTTCTTTTGATAGGATACTGTTTGTCGGAAAAAGGTCCTCTCTGGAAAGTAATGACAATTCATTCGCAAAATTAACTCAACTAATTAATAATGCTGAAGACTGGATATATGGGTATTTTAGTTACGATTTAAAAAATGAAATTGAAAAACTTGAAAGTAATAACCAAACTACTATTCCAGTCAATCACCTTGGATTTTATGTTCCTGAAATTGTAATTCAAATCAATACCAATCACATATCAATCGAATCGTTTGATGATCCTGAAAATATTTATAATGAAATAATTGTCTGGAAACCCAGTAATAAATCGACCATTCATAAAATTGATAAATTGAAATCTTCAATTTCGAAAAGAAAATATATTGAGCATGTACAGAAAATAAAATCCTTAATTGTAGAAGGAGAATTTTACGAAATGAATTATTGCATTGAGTTTACAGCGAATACAGATTCTTTTGATCCGTTAAAAAGCTACCTTCAACTAAATGAGTTGTCGCCAATGCCTTTTTCTACATTTATGAGAATGGACAATATTTTTCTGCTATGTGCTTCTCCCGAAAGGTTTGTTAAAAAAGAAAATGAAAAATTAATCTCACAGCCCATAAAAGGAACCTCACGGAGAAGTATTGATAAAAATGAAGATGAAGTTTTAAAAGCTGCCTTGAAAAATAGCGAGAAAGAACGTGCCGAAAATTTAATGATCGTAGATCTTGTCCGCAATGATCTGGCAAAGAGTGCCGTTGCAGGCAGTATAAAAGTTGAAGAGTTATATGGTATTTATACTTTCAAAAAAATCCATCAAATGATTTCAACTGTTACCGCTATTCAAAATCCTGATACTCCTACAGTTGATATAATAAAGCATGCATTTCCCATGGGTAGTATGACTGGTGCCCCAAAAATAAGGGTGATGGAAGAAATAGAAGGTTTGGAAGATTCTGCCAGGGGATTGTATTCCGGATCCTTCGGCTATTTCAAACCAAATCACGATTTTGATTTTAATGTTGTTATTCGATCAATAATATATTGTGAAGAAACAGGGAAGATTTCGTTTCATGTCGGTAGTGCAATCACTTATGATTCAGACCCGGAATATGAGTATAACGAATGTATGCTCAAGGCCGAATCTATGATAGATGTCTTATCGTAATATAATTATTCACTAATTTTCATGTATCGACATATGCAGACGATCTTCAGAAATATTGTTGCTACTGAAAATCAGAGAGTTAATTTCGGAGATCAATATTTATAAAATTTTAACTCTGCCAATCTGTCATATTGCCTGCATTATGATTATATTTGCACCCTATTTTTCCACAAAAAATACCAAGCAAAAAGAATTTAATGGAAAATGTAATTGGAGACATTGATATACTACCTGTTGAGGAAGTTAATACCGAAGCCATACATATCAGCAAAAAAAGCAATTCCGGTAATAAAAGGAAGCTTTATATCGAAAGCTATGGATGTCAGATGAACTTTTCCGATAGCGAAATAGTCACCTCCATTTTGACCAAGGATGGCTTTGACACAACATCTGACGCCACTGAAGCCGACCTGATTCTGATAAATACATGCTCAATTCGTGAGCGAGCAGAACAAACAGTACGCAATCGACTGAATCATTTCAATGGAATAAAAAAGAGACGACCTGAGTTGACGGTAGGTGTACTTGGCTGCATGGCAGAACGCCTAAAAAGCAAGTTGCTGGAAGAGGAGAAAATAGTTGATTTGGTTGTTGGCCCCGATGCTTATCGGGATTTACCCAACCTTGTCAGTCAGGTTGAGGATGGGCATAAGGCAGTAAACACCTTTTTATCCAGAGAAGAGACGTATGCCGATATTAGCCCTGTCAGGCTAAATTCCGATGGAGTTACTGCGTTTATTTCTATTATGCGCGGCTGTGACAATATGTGTTCATTTTGCGTAGTGCCTTTTACAAGAGGCAGGGAGAGAAGCAGAGACCCTTTTTCAATCGTTGCTGAAGCTAAAGACCTGTTTGAGAAAGGCTACAGAGAAGTCACCCTTTTGGGACAGAATGTAGATTCTTACAAATGGTCACCAAATATTGAGCTGAAAGGTAAGGCTCAAATAGAAAAAGCAAGCGAACCAGAATCTGTTAATTTTTCCAATCTATTGGAAATGGTTGCCAATGTTCACCCAGATTTAAGGATCAGGTTTTCTACCTCACACCCAAAAGACATTACCGATGATGTACTTTATACGATGAAGCGTTACGAAAACATTTGTAAAAATATCCACTTACCTGTTCAAAGTGGGAATACAAGAGTTTTAGAAATGATGAATCGAACCTATTCGCGTGAGTGGTATATAAAGAAGATTGATTCAATACGAAATATTTTGGGTGCGGAATGTGGGATATCTTCTGATATGATTGCTGGATTTTGCTCAGAGACCGAAGCAGAGCATCAAGACACGATCTCAATAATGGAATATGTGCAGTACGATTTTTCCTATATGTTTGTATATTCAGAACGACCAGGGACACTAGCGGAAAAAAAATATGAAGACGACATTCCTGAGGGAACAAAGAAGAAAAGATTAACTGAAATTATTGAAAAGCAACGAGGCATTTCACTATCCAGAAATAAAAAGACTGTAGGTAAAGTTCATAAGGTACTAATTGAAGGATTTTCTAAAAAATCCAAGGAACATCTGCAAGGAAGAAATAGCGAAAATAAAGTAATTGTTTTTCCCAAAGCAAATTTCGTGAGTGGTGAATATGCTTTTGTAACAGTCATTGATTGCACCTCAGCTACACTTATTGGAAAAGTAGTTGAATATTTTAAATAAAAAAATGTGAACGATCCTGAAATTCAAAATATAAAGCAAAGGTTTGGTATAATAGGAAATTCCCCTCCTCTCAATCATGCTATTGAAGTTGCCAGTCAGGTCGCACCTACAGATATGACTGTCCTTATTTCTGGGGAAAGCGGCAGTGGCAAAGAGTCATTTTCTAAAATTATCCATCATTTAAGCTCAAGAAAACACGGAAAATTTATAGCTATCAATTGTGGAGCTATCCCGGAAGGCACAATTGATTCAGAATTATTTGGGCATGAAAAGGGTTCTTTTACCGGAGCGTATGAAGCCAGAAAAGGATATTTTGAGGTGACGATCGATGGTACTATATTTCTTGACGAAATAGGCGAATTGCCTCTCGCCACTCAGGCAAGGCTACTTAGGGTATTGGAATATGGCGAGTTTATAAAAGTTGGATCTTCCAAAGTTTTAAAAACAAATGTGAGAGTGGTTGCAGCCACCAATGTAAATTTGTTGGAGTCTGTTGAGAACGGAAAATTCAGACAAGATTTGTATTACCGATTAAATACTGTCCCGATATATGTACCTGCATTACGTGAGCGAGGCGCAGATATCGAATTGTTGTTCAGAAAATTTTCCTCAGATTTTGCTGATAAATATAATGTAAAGCCAATATATCTTACAGAAGAGGCAAAAGTTGTTTTATCAAATTATAGATTTCCCGGTAACATCAGGCAACTAAAAAATCTTGCAGAACAAATTTCTGTTCTTGAATTAAATCGGGAAATCAATGGAGAAAAGCTACACAAATACCTCCCGGCAGAAAGCAATTATCTTCCAGCACTCTATAAACAGCATCCAGAAAATGAAGGGTCAGGACTATCGGAAAGAGACCTCCTTTACAAGGTCCTTTTTGATATGCGTAAAGATGTCAATGAATTAAAAAAACTTGTTCATGGCATGGTTGGCGATGAAATCATTGATCAAAATGGCAAGCAAAATACTGAGATCCTTAGAAGCATTTCAGATCCAATCATCAACAATGAACCCACACCAGAGCCATATGTGATCGAAACTCCAAGTTCTACATATAATATCGAAGATATTTCTCATGAAACAGAACGAGACGAATCTTTATTAATTGAGGCCAAGGAAAAAGAGTTGATAATAAAAGCACTCCGAAAAAATAACAATAAGAGAAAATACGCTGCCATTGATCTTGGTATTTCTGAGAGAACATTGTACAGGAAAATTAAACAATTTGAAATAAATGATTAGCAGATTATATATTATATTTCTTATTGCAATAACACTGACAAGCTGTGGTGTATATTCATTTACCGGAGCAAATATTTCTCCTGAAATTAAGACTATATCAATACAGAAATTTTATGATGAGGTCGGAACTGGACCACCCAACCTGAGTCAGCTTTTCACAGAAAAAATAAGAGATTATTATCAACAAAATACAAGTCTGACAATCACGCAAAATGAAGGTGACTTGCAGCTCGAAGGAAATATTGTTGGGTATAGATTGACACCTATAGCACCAAGGGCTTCAGGAAGCCAAAATTTTGAAGATACTGACATTGCCGCACTTCAGAGACTGACTATAACTGTAAAAGTAACATATATCAATATTCAAGACGACAGTTATGATTTTGAGGATCAGGGTTTTTCTTTTTACCAGGATTATGATCCGGAAAAGGAAGATTTTAATAGTATAGAAGCAGCTCTTGTAGAGGAAATATATGACGCAATAATATTAGATATATTTAATGCCTCAGTAGCAAACTGGTAGTTTAATTATTTAATTAGTGGAAACAGAAAGAATCAACTTACTTTTCGGTAATCCTTCAGAAGCATCGGAAGATGATGTTTCAATTGTAGAAAATGAAATATTGAAATACCCATATTTTCAGGGACTTCATATTCTTCTTGCTAAAATTCATTTTTTGTTAAATACCAAAGAGAAAAATAAAAAATTGACTTTAGCTGCAATTTATTCAAGTGAGCGTTCAATATTAAAAAAAGTAATCCTTGAAAAAGATTATCTACAAAAACCTGAAGTAGTTATCCCATATCAAGAACTCCCTGAATTCGAGCTTGAAAAATTAAATGATAATAATGTTTCTATAGAACCGGAACAATATGACAGCTCCTCCATATTTGATGAAGTTCTAATGAATCTTGAGAAATTGAAAGCATTGCGCCAACAATTTCAATTTCTCGAGTTGAATCAACCTGACGATAAAACTAAAAAAACGCCAAGAAAAATAAAGAATAAGTTAGGGCGTCCTAAATCAAAAAAACAGAAAGGAAAAAAATCAACAAAAGAGAAACCCGAATCGAAGCAAGAAAAATTAAATAAAATACTAGAGAAGGACGAAATATTAGATAGTCAGGTTAACACTTTTTTCTTATCAGAAATTGAAAAAAGCAAGGAATCGATTGTTCACAAAAAATCAAGTATCAAAGCTACTCAAAGCAAGATAATTGAAAAATTTATTGAAGAACAACCAAGTATTGGAAGTGCTAATAAAGAATCAATAAAATCTTCTGATGAAGAAAATAAAGATCTTTCAGAAAAGAGTACGAATTTTGGAGATGACCTTGTTTCCGAAAATTTGGCCATTATTTTATTGAAACAAGGCAAGAAAGAACGTGCAGTTGATATTTATAAAAAATTAATTTGGAAATCACCACAAAAAAAGGCTTACTTTGCGGCTCGAATTGAAGAAATAAAAAAATAAGAAGATGTTTACATTTATAATTACCATTATCATTATCGTTGCATTGCTATTAATTTTAGTGGTTTTGGCACAAAATTCAAAAGGCGGCGGATTGTCTAGTCAATTTGGTGGCTCAGGAGGTACTAGTCAGGTAATGGGTGTGAAAAGAACAGGTGATTTACTTGAAAGGATGACATGGGGACTTGCAATAACTCTTTTAGTATTGAGTTTATCAACACATATGTTTTTAGAAGATTATGCTAAAAATCCAGGCATGAGTAGCCCAACTCTCGAACGCGCTGGAGAACAAACAATAATGCCACCTGCGAGCAGTACGCTTCCTATTGAAGGTACAACCACTGATTCAAGTGGCTTAGGTCTTGAAGGATTAGTTGAAGAAAGTCAGTAGTACCTGGTTAATTTATTAATATTGAGTTTGTTATATAGTCAAACAAACTCTTTAATAAATTTAATATCCATCAATAATTTCTTCAACCTCCCCTAATAATATCATTGAAGTTTTATTTTTCTTTTTGTATTGTGCAGTCAACCCATTTTTTTTTAGTAATGGATAAAAGTAATTGCTGCTACGATGAATTTCCTCTTCTCTGCAAGGCGATAAAAAATTGCAATTTGATCCTATTAAACTATCTTTTTAACATTTCTCTATCCCAATTTAAAGTTTTTGAATTGACATGAATGCATAGCGTCAAATTCACATTGCCTAATTCTTAATAGACAAATAATAATATCAATGAATAGTTTGACAGTGTTAACAGACCAATCCTGTAATATTGTCAGTTAAAAGTGCCTCTTTTGCGCCATTTAGATTTTGGCACAGGAAATGTTATATGAAAAACATATTTTAAAATAAATCTTAAATTTTTATATCAAAATGTCGAAAGTAAATATCAAACCACTTGCAGACAGAGTTCTTATAGAACCTGCTCAAGCTGAAGAAAAAACTGCTTCTGGAATCATCATACCTGATACCGCAAAAGAAAAACCTCAAAAAGGAGAAGTAATCGCAGTAGGAAATGGCAAACCAGACGAGCCATTGACAGTAAAAGTTGGCGATGCCGTATTGTACGGAAAATATTCTGGCTCTGAGCTGACAGTAGATGGCAATGAATATCTGATGATGAGAGAATCAGACATTTTAGCTATTGTTTAAAAATTAATTCTAAAAAAACTAAATAAAAAAATAATGGCTAAGGAAATATTCTTTAACACAGTAGCAAGAGAAAAGCTTAAAAAGGGAGTTGAAACCATTGCAGATGCAGTGAGTGTTACTCTTGGACCAAAAGGAAGAAATGTAATTTTAGACAAAAAATTCGGCGCTCCTACAGTTACCAAAGATGGCGTAACTGTCGCTAAAGAAATTGAACTGAAAGATCCTACCGAAAATATGGGCGCACAGTTGGTAAAAGAAGTTGCATCAAAAACAGCGGATGACGCAGGTGATGGAACAACAACTGCTACCGTACTAACGCAATCTATCTTTGCACACGGAATTAAGAACGTAGCGGCGGGTGCAAACCCAATGGATCTTAAAAGAGGCATAGACAAAGCAGTAGTGGCTGTAGTTGCAGACTTGAAAAAGCAATCTAATCCTATAAGCGATGAAAATGAAATCGCACAGGTAGCAACAATCTCTGCCAACAACGACAAAGAAATTGGCGATATGATTGCCGATGCAATGGGGAAAGTAGGCAAAGACGGTGTAATCACTGTTGAAGAAGCCAAAGGCACCGGAACTGAAGTAAAAACTGTTGAAGGTATGGAATTTGACAGAGGATATCTTTCTCCATATTTCGTTACCAACACAGAAAAAATGGAAGCTGAAATCGAAAGTCCTTATATCCTGATATATGACAAAAAGATTTCTGCAATGAAGGAATTACTTCCTGTATTGGAAAGCACTGCTCAAAGCGGCAAACCATTGGTGATCATTTCAGAAGATGTTGACGGCGAAGCTCTTGCAACATTGGTGGTAAATAAAATCAGAGGATCTCTGAAAGTAGCGGCTGTAAAAGCTCCTGGTTTTGGTGACAGAAGAAAAGCCATGCTTGAAGATTTAGCGATCTTAACCGGTGGTACTGTAATATCGGAAGAGAGAGGCTTTAAATTGGAAAATGCGACAATCGAAGATCTTGGTACTGCTGAAAAAATTAACATCGACAAAGACAATACTATCATTGTTAATGGTAATGGCAAAAAAGAAGACATCGAAGCAAGAGTAAACCAAATCAAAGCTCAGATAGAATCTACAACTTCTGATTACGACAAAGAAAAACTTCAGGAGAGATTAGCTAAGCTTTCAGGCGGTGTTGCTATCCTTTATATTGGTGCTGCAACTGAGATTGAAATGAAAGAAAAGAAAGACAGAGTTGATGATGCATTGCACGCAACCAGAGCAGCTGTTCAAGAAGGAATTGTTGCAGGAGGCGGAATAGCATTTATCAGATCTATCGCTGCTCTTGATAAATTGAAAGTTGAAAATATCGATCAGGAAACAGGTATCAATATTGTTAAACTGGCTCTTGAATCTCCTTTAAGAACAATTGTTACCAATGCTGGAGAAGAAGCATCTGTTGTTGTACAGAAGGTTAAGGAAGGAAAAAATGATTTTGGCTACAATGCCAGAGAAGATAAATTTGAAAACATGATAGCTGCGGGTATCATTGATCCTACTAAAGTGACAAGATTGGCTCTTGAAAATGCAGCTTCAATAGCTTCATTGCTACTTACAACAGAAGCAGTGATAGCTGATGAACCAGCTGATGAAAGTGCTGCTCCGGCAATGCCTCCTATGGGTGGCGGCGGAATGGGTGGAATGATGTAGTCAGGACACAATATTCATAAAACAAAAAAAGCCTCTTTTATAGAGGCTTTTTTTTTAGACTAAATTGTGTTTAAAATTGCAATTTATTGCCAGCTATCCATATTTTTATAATGAAATAAATGATCCCAAGCTTTACAATTAATGACATATTAAATGATTATCACACACTTCAATTTTGTAATTAAATAATTATTTAACCGCAACTTACATACAGAGTAGATAAATTTATTTAAAAAATGGGCTTCAATTTATCCCATTTTTTAAAAGATGCTAATTATCAAAGATTATAATTGACTGGAAAATTCAACGACTACTTGCAAAAATATTAATTCACAAACTAATAGAAACGAATTATTGTCAGATACACTCTACTTTATTGATATCCTACTTAACTCTGTATTTGCTATAAAATCAATTACAAAATGCTTATGTAATAAAAAATAAGTAT
>VAPM010419373.1_pt1 | contig 14857 bp, 14 predicted proteins | sample 3395091 | NCBI WGS metagenome assembly VAPM01 (sample SAMN08290445, study PRJNA428436) | hydrothermal vent metagenome | isolation source: Deep-sea hydrothermal vent chimney 3 | place: Pacific Ocean: Juan De Fuca Ridge | reverse complement strand
CAGGGGAGATCACGAAGTTGGAGCCCGGTCACGTTCCCGGCCAACCGCTCGTGGCACCTCCGCCCGTTGTCATCGAAGATGATGAGCGGAGCCGTTTCGCCCGCGGTGAGACGGTTCCCCTTGCGGGCTTCGGTGCGTTCCCGAAGCGGTTCCGCGACGCCCTGACCCGTCGGATGGAACTCGCAGGGCGTACCGTGTCGATCACCGGAGCAGAGGCTGCCGACAGGTCCCCTCTCGTCGTGAAGCGATTCAGCAGGCACGACCCCGACGTCTAGACATGGTTTCGGTGTCGCCACCGTGATCACGATGGGCACGGGTGCCGAGATCCGGTTCCCCGATGGGCTTGTTCGCTACTCCAACAGTTCGATGTCGTGGCTCCCGCAGGTCCTGCATCGAAGCTTGGGCGAAGCCGGGTCATGAGCGACGGGTGTGGCGTGCATAGATCCGCCTCGGAGGCTCCGTCCGCACTCGCGGCAGAACTTGGCGTTGCGGTGATGCGTCGTGCCACACGAAGGGCAGTCTGCCCAGTCGATCGTGCCTGCACCGATGCCGTCGTCGTCGGGCGTCGTAGCGACAGGCTCGTCGGTGACGGTTGGCTGTGGACGGTTCCAGAACGTGTCGCTCGGATCCTCGACCTCCGTTGGAATGAACGGTGGGTCGGGTTCGGTGTCGGGAACGATCGCCCGAGCGTGCGTCGTCTCCGGGATGACACGCCCGACACGGTCGAGCGTGAACAGGCCTATCCCCTGTGTCTCTGCGATCGAGATCGCTCCGGGCGAGAACCCGGATGGTGAGAAGATGAGGAGCTTCTTGCCGGCTTCGGCCGCACGGAGGAGGGCAAGGACGGAGGACTGCTCGACCGGTCCGTCACTCGAACGTACGCGTGCGAATGACCGCTCGGTGACGAGTTCCACCGATCCGTGTGAGGGCTCTGAGATGTCCAGCGGCGGGTCTCCGGCATGGTCGAGCCAGAGGTACGCTGCCTGATAAGCCTGATCGAGGGTCAGTCGTTCGTCGTTCGCCATGGTCCCGTCAGTCTACGCTGCCGTTCCAGTCTCGGCTGTAGCCCACGGAGTGGTTCCAGTCCGCGAGCAGTGTTCGGAGAGCCGCAACGAAAGCAAGGGGCTGGTCCAGTGTGAGATGGTGATACGCCTCGGGTATTGCGATGACGGGGGAGACCCGACCCATGAGGTCGTACATGTACGCGGCGGTGTCGGGAGGCACGACAACAGACTTCTCTCCGGTGAACAGGGCGACCCTGCACCTGACAGCGGCAAGCTGGTCGCGGAGCGGAACGAAGATTCCCTTGAAGAGGTTCGGGTCGAACTTCCATGTCCATCCATCGGCGGTCTCGTGGACCGACGTGTGGGCGATGTAGTCGACGATGTAGTTGTTGCTGCACGGTTGAGGAGGGATGAGACGAAAGTGGCTCGTTGCTTCATCGAGTGTTTCGTAGGTGCCAGGGGCGCGGAACGATCGACCCGATCTCCCCTCTTCCGATTCTGGGTCGGGTCGTCTGACGGGAGCGTCCACGATGACCGCCCCTGCAAGATCGTCGCTGTACGTGGCTGCTGTCTGGATCGTGACCATGCCGCCGAGGCTGTGGCCGACGACGACGGGCGGTCCTGGGAACCCGACGTGACGTGAAACGGCCATGACCTCCTCGGCCCACATCGTGTGCGAGTACTCGTCTCTGCGGCCCGAGTCGCCGTGGCCCGAGAGGTGAATCGCCACGGGATGCCAGTTCTCCGTGAACATCGGCGCGATGAACGACCACCACTGGGCATGGGCTGCACCACCGTGAACGAACACGAGGCCAGGCTTTCCCGTGTCGCCCCACGACAGGTAGCGGATAGGCGTACCTTCGACCTCGACCTCGTACTGTGTCGGCACGTCGGCCAACGCCGTGGTGAACCATCCAGGTGCTGGTTCACTCACCGCTGCGTACCTCGTCGGGCAGCAGGAACCAGCGAAGATCCTCGAAGGAGGCGGTTGCCTGGAGTGGGTCCGCGATGGGACCCGTGGATGGGTCGATCGACTCGAACAGCGAACGGGCCTCGTCGATGTAGGAAGCGAGTTCGTAGTCACTCGCACGCTCCGGCGCTGCGTCGTAGGCGAGGAAGCCCCCCGAGTAGTCGATGTCGAAAAGGGAGAACGGCGTCTGGCCACGACCATCGACGTGTTCCCAACCTGCAGTCTCGACGTCGAACCGGTACCAGGGAAGAAGCTTCCAACCGAACGTAGCGATCAGGTTCACAGCTTCGACGATGAAGTCGAACACGGTCTCGGAGATGAAGTAGTTGAGGTTGACCCTGATCCACCCGGGCTTGATCCCCTCGCATCCGAGGATGACCTCGTCGGCGATCTCCTCTGAGTGCTCTGCATCGATCCCCAGGAGGGCGTGGCCGTAGGGTCCGGCACAGGAACATCCTCCACGCGATTGGATCCCGAAGAGGTCGTTGAGGAGCGACACGATGAAATTGTGATGCAGGTACTGGCCCTCATGCTTGACGACGAACGACACGATGGAGAGGCGGTCGGCGTCCGGGTTTCCGAGGATCTCGATGTTCGGGTTCGCTTGCCACAACGTGATCGCCTTCTCGATGAACGCTTCCTCGAGGGAGCGGATGCGCTCCGAGCCGACCGCTTCCTTGAGTTGAAAGACCAAGCCTGCACGTATCGACTCGATGATCGCAGGCGTGCCCCCTTCTTCGCGGTGCTCGATGTCTGCGAGGTACTCGTGTGAGTCCGGTCGAACGAACGCCACCGTTCCACCACCCGGCATGCCTGGCACAGGGTTCGTGAAGAGATCCTTGCGTGCGATGAGCAGCCCCGGGGTCCCGGGGCCTCCGATGAGCTTGTGTGCCGAGATGAAGATGGCGTCCTTGTAGGCATCGGGCCGGTCCGGTGGCGTCATGTCGATCCCGACGTACGGGGCCGCCGCAGCAAAGTCCCAGAACGACAGTGCGCCGTATCGGTGGAGCAGGCTGCTCACCCCGTGTGTGTCGGAGAGGATGCCGGTGACGTTCGATGCCGCGGAGAACGACCCGATCAGCATCGGGTGATCCTTGTACCGGTTGAGTTCGGCTTCGAGTTGTTCCTGGTCGATATGACCGTCTCGATCCTCGCCGATCTTGACGACCTGGGCGATCGACTCCCGCCACGGCAGTTCGTTGGAGTGGTGCTCGAACGGACCGATGAACACGATGGGTCGTTCCGACTCGGGGATCATGTCGGTGAAGTGGTAGCGGTCGTCGAGGGGACGCGGAATCGTCAGTCCGAGGACACGGATGATCCGGTCGATCGCGCCCGTGCAGCCCGATCCAACGAAGAGCACTGCATGTTCATCGGACGCGTTGACACACTCCCGGATGATCTCGCGAGCATCCTCACGGAACCGGGATGTTTGGAGGCCCGTTCCCGACGACTCGGTGTGCGTGTTGGCGTAGAGCGGCATCACCACGTCGCGGATGTAGTCCTCGATGAAGCCGAGTGAGCGGCCCGACGCCGTGTAGTCGGCATAGGTGACGCGCCGGGGTCCGAACGGGCCGGGGACGACGTGCTCTGCGCCGATGACCGATGCGCGAATGGTCTCGATGATGTCCATGAGGGAAGGGTACTTGGTACTCGGTATCTGGTACTTGGAAGATCAGTGGATAGGGAGCGGTCGGTGAGTTGACAGTTCACAGATCACAGTTCACAGGTTCACAGTCGGAAACCCCGACTGTTTCTGGGTGTCTGTGAGTCGTCGGTAGACGGCAAACGGAGAACGGATGTTCCCTATCCGCGCATCCTCTTGGTACTTGGTGTGGCCGCACGGCTGGCTAGGTGAGGATCGCTCCTTCGCGGACGAGGAGCTGTCGTTTCATCTCGGTGCCGAAGGCGTAGTTACCGATGGCACCGTCGGAGCGCACGACGCGGTGACACGGGATGATCAGGGGGATTGGGTTGCGTCCGAGCGCCGTGCCGACGGCTCGAACGGATCCGGGGTTCTCGAGTTGCTCAGCGATCCAACCGTACGACCGGATCGTCCCCGGTTCGATCGTGAGGCACGTTGAGAGCACCGAGCGTTGGAATCCTGCGAGGCCACGTAGATCGATGGGAACGCTCATTGTCGCCCCGCTCATCAGAGCATCCTCGATGGAGCCCTCGAGATCACGAGGGAGCGCATCTACCGGGTATGCATCTCGGCGATGGCTCTCCAGGAAGTCATCCACCGTCTCACAGGCAAAGCGCGGGGTGAGTCCCGTCACGCCACGGGTGCTCCACGCCACCCACACCGACCCGAACGGGCTGTCGACCGTCGCCAAACGATCGAGCGTTCCGGCACCGAAGAGGGTCGCCGTCTCGAGACCCTTCGGTGGCTCGGTCCGCAGCGATCGCAGCGCTGCCTCGATGTCGTTCATATCGTCTCCTCCATCTCGAGGATCTTTCGAAGTCGCGTGAGGCCCCGCGAGATATCGGTCTTCACCGTGCCCTCGGGCCGTTCGGTGATAGCGACGATCTCACCGATTGGAAGGTCGGCAACGTGTCGCAGGACGACGGCTGTGCGTTGCGGTCCGGGGAGGAGTGCTAACCGAGCATTCCATCCCGCATGATCGAATGGCTCCTCATCCGTTGTCGCCACGAGATCCTCCGATGCTAGGGGGGTGGTCGGCTTGGCTCGGGTAGCCCGATTCCGGCAGAGGTTGAGGGCGATCGTCCACAGCCATGGCCGCACCTGGAGGGAGGCGATACGCTCCGAGTCGTATCGTTCGAGCGCCAGGTAGGCACGCACGAACGTGTCCTGGGCAACTTCCTGAGCATCCTGGGGGTGGCGTGTCAGTCGGTATGCGCCCGAGTAGATACCGGGCTGAAACACGTGCACCATGAGGGAGAATCCTTCGTCGAGGTCGTCGACGAGCATCCTGGGTATCTCGGCACGGTCGGGAAGGGTCATGGTGGTCACACCCTAGAGAACCCCGTAGGACCCCGATCGGTTGCACTCGATGCAAGTAACGGGGTTCGAAACGGTCCTCACAGAGTGATGGACCGGTGTTGGAGCGAATTCCTGGGTTCCCGGTGAGTCGTAGAGTCCGACGATGATCGGATCTCGTGCAACACGTGGCGCGCTGCTGGCGCTCCTCACCGCAGCGCTCTGGGGCGTCACCGGCGCGATCGCCGGAGGTGTGTTCGACATCGTCCCCCCTGCGTACGTGTCCCAGATCCGTGCCGTGGTCACCGTGCTCGTGCTGCTGCCCTACGCCCTGGTACGCCGGACGTTCTCGGTGCCGCCACAGCTGTGGAAGTTCGTGCTGCTCGGTGTGAACCTCGCACTTGTCAACGTGACTTTCTACTGGGCTCTCGACCTTCTCGGCGTCGGGCCGGGAGCGACCATCCAGTTCCTCGCACCGATCATGGTGCTCATCTGGATGCGGGTGGTGCGAGGCCACCACGTGAGTCCGTTCGTCTGGGTCGCTGCAGTCGGCGCGGTGACCGGTGTCGGCATGGTGACGAAGGCGTGGGCACTCGAGGCTTCAGATGTGTTGGGAGTCGCCTCAGGTCTCGCGTCCGCCGTCTTGTTCGCGGCGTACCTGCTCTACGGCGAGTACCTCGGCGAGTCGTACAAGCCACTGCAGATCGCGGTGTGGGGGTTCCTCTTCGCATCGGTCCTATGGATCGTGGTTCTCCCGCCGTGGACGTTCCCGACGGACGTGCCTGCAGCGGCGTGGCGTGATCTCCTGATCATCGGTGTCTTCGGCACGGCGCTTCCCTTCATCATCGAGTTCCAGGCGTTACGAATGGTGGCGTCGGGGATCGTGGGTGTCGTGGCTACGGCCGAGCCCGCTATCGCAGCGGTCACTGCAGCAGTGATCCTTGGACAACAACTTGCCCCTGTTCAGTGGCTCGGCGTCGTGGTTGTGGTCGCTGCTGTCGCCACCGTCCAGCGCATCGGCCTCGCAGATGTGCACTCCCCGTCGCCGATCGCCTGACCCGGACCATTGGCCGTCGCTGACCGCTAGGTTCAGCCCATGTGGTCGTTGAAGAACATCCTCATCGTATGGCTTGGTGCCACCGTCGCCGCGGTGGCGAGTGCCCTCCTTGTTCGCAAGGTCGTTCCCGTTTACGGCGATGAGACGAACAACGAGTTCTCGATCGTTGCTGCAATGTCGGGCCAAGTTTTCGAGAGCGAAGCGGAGAACCTCCGAGAGGGTCGGGTGCTCGCACTCTTTGGAGGTGTCGAACTCGATCTCGTCGGCGCAGCCATCGGCAATGGTGCGACGATCATCCTGCACGCCGTGCTCGGCGGGATCGATGTAATCGTGCCTCCAGGGTGGCGTGTCGAAGTGATGTCCCATGAGTTCGTCGGTGGGATCGACAACATGACTGATCCCGATGTGCAGGATGACGATGCGCCGCTGTTGCTTATCGACGCGACCGCTGTTCTCGGCGGGATCGAGATCCACGTGGAGGAGGTCGCCTGATGCCGGTCGATCTCGCGTCGACGATCACCTATCTCAAGGACCACGCGCTCGAACACGGGTTCCATGTCCACGATGAACGCCACTTCATCGAGACGTACACCCTGCGTCAGTCGTGGGAGATCGACGTCCACCCTGCCGACGCGTGCACGGGCCCTCTCGACCTCCACATCGCGGTCGATGTCGAGCCCCGCCTGCTGTTGCAGTTCGAAGATGCCCTCAATGAAACCGATGACGTTCCCGACGACGACAATGACACGTACACCGTCACGTTCTTCTTCAACTGGTCGCTTCCGCCCCTCGAGCGACCACCGGACCTCATCATGCTCTCAGCCGAACTGGCAGGGATCGGGGGCATCGACTTGCCGATCGAGGTCAGCTCCGTGGAGTCGATGGGGGCTCTCTCGTCATCTGAGGATCGTCGGCTCTCGGTCGTAGGTGTCGTGAAGCGATCCCTCGTCGATCTCATGTTCCGTCAGGACTCGTTCTGTGAGGTTTTCGACCGGGTCCACGAGGTATCGATGCACCTCGTAGAGCATGCCGGGGAGTGGACCGACGAGGTCTGAACCTCTCGTGTCCGGTGGGCATCCCATGGCGAGCCGTCCGATGCACACTCGCCGCGATGGAGTCTGAGCGCGTAGAGTGACGCCACGGGAGGGCGGAAGAAGATCGTGCGCTACGGATTCGTAATCGACCAGACGGCGTGCATCGGATGTCATGCATGTACAGTCGCGTGCAAGACCGAGCATCAGGTTCCCCTCGGCGTAAACCGTACCTGGGTCAAGTACGTCGAATCCGGTATGTGGCCCGACACGAAGCGTTCGTTCTCAATCATGCGGTGCAACCACTGCACCGATGCACCGTGTGTCACCATCTGTCCGACGTCTGCGCTCCACAAGCGTACGGACGGCATCGTCGACTTCGATACCAGTATCTGTATCGGCTGCAAGTCCTGTATGCAGGCTTGCCCGTACGACGCCCTCTACATCGACCCGCACGATCACACCGCCCAGAAGTGCAACTACTGCGTTCACCGGGTCGAGATCGGGCTTCAGCCCGCCTGTGTTGTCGTGTGTCCCGAGCAGGCGATCGTTGCCGGCGATCTCGAGGATCCGGCGAGCAAGATCGCGGTGATGGTGGCAGCGGGTGACCTCACCCAGCGAGCGGTCGAGCGTGGTACGAGCCCGAACCTCTGGTACAAGGGTGTCGAGATGGCCAACGTCGAGCCGCTGGCCGCAACACGATCCAACGACGGTGGCATCTGGCGCGACCCGGCAGGGATCGAGAACTCGTGGCTCGACGTGGACCTCACCTCTGGCGCCGACACAGACACCCCGTCGCGGCGGGTGCAAGACGATGCAGGGCATCCGCGCGTGGTCTACGCCAACGACTTCCCGATGCCGTGGGGATGGAGGGTGTCGAGCTACTTCCTCACGAAGGCCATCTCGGCGGGGATCGCGATCGCCGCAGCGATGGCGTTGTTGTTCGGCGCTTCCCTCGAGTCGATGTGGATGCGTGCCGGAGCCCCGCTGCTCGGCGGCCTACTCCTCGGCGTGACCGGTGTCTTGCTGATCTGGGATCTCAAACGTCCCGACCGCTTCTACTTCCTCCTGACGAAGGGGAATCCCTCGTCGTGGCTCGTGCGGGGCACTTGGATCCTCACGGCTCAGGCATCAGCGTTCGGTGTGTGGTTCCTGGCTGGTGTCGCTCAGCTCGAGAGTGTCGCGACGGTCTCGGTCTGGATCGCGGCGATCATCGGTCTCGCAACGGCCGGGTACACGGCTTTGCTCTTCGCCCAGGCCAAGGGCCGCACGCTGTGGAACAGTCCGTTGCTCGTATGGCACATGGTCGCCGCTGCGTTCGCCGTTGGCGGCGGGATCTCGCTGCTCGCCTCGCTCGTATCCGTAACCAGAGCCGCCTCCGTATCGTCCGCTGTGCTCGTTTCCCAGACTCTCCCGGTGGGCACCGCAGCGTTCACATGGACGATGCTCATCGGAGCGGTCGGGTTGGGGACCGTCGCGGCGCTCGAAGCCCGTGCGAAGCACGGAGCGGATGCCGCTGCTGCGTTCCACCATATGACGCAAGGTGCCTTCGCCTTCGAGTACCGCGTCGGCCTGGTCTTCAGTGTCCTGAGTCCCGCCGCCGCGGCCATCGCCGTGCTTCTCGGAACACCGCCGGTGATCGGAGCCGCCGGCGGAATCGTTGCGATGGTCGGGGTGTGGATGGTCGACGACGCGTTCGTCAAAGCCGGACAGAGTGTTCCGTTGACATGAGGTACCCGTGATGACCGACAACGACATTCCCCGCCTCGTTCCCGACGGCGAGCTCACGAGCTACCCGCCCGTCGAGCGATGGGACGATTGGGAGGAGTACGACGCGGGTGCCTGGCCCCAACGGGTGAAGAACACCTACCGCCTCGTTCCAACGACGTGCTTCAACTGCGAGTCGGCGTGCGGTCTTCTTGCGTACATCGACAAGGAGTCCGGGACGATCAGGCGCTTCGAGGGCAACCCCGAGCACCCGGGTTCCCGTGGGCGAAACTGTGCCAAGGGTCCTGCAACGATCAACCAGGTCGATGACCCGGAGCGCATCCTGTACCCCCTCAAACGGGTCGGTGAACGTGGGAGTGGCGAATGGGAACGGGTCTCGTGGGAGGACGCCCTCATCGATATCGGCTCCCGGATGGGCACCGCGATCCGTGAGGGTCGCAACGACGAGATCATGTACCACGTCGGTCGTCCCGGCGAGGACGGCTTCATGGACCGCACACTCAAAGCGTGGGATGTCGACGGGCACAACAGCCACACCAACATCTGCTCATCAGGTGCCAGGGTCGGGTACGCCATGTGGTCCGGGTACGACCGTCCGTCAGCGGACTTCGCCAATGCCAGGTTCATCCTCCTGCTCTCTGCGCACCTCGAGACGGGGCACTACTTCAACCCGCACGCTCAGCGCATCATGGAGGCGAAACAGGCTGGGGCCAAGATCGCTACCGTCGACCCCCGCCTGTCCAACACGGCGTCGATGTCGGACTACTGGCTCTCATGCTGGCCGGGCACGGAGCCTGCGATGTTGCTTGCGATCGCCCGTCTGCTCCTCGAGTGGGACGCCGTCGACCACGAATTCATGGAGCGCTGGGTGAACTGGAAGGACTCGATGACCCACCGGTACCCCGGTCGGCCCCCGACGTACCGCGAGTTCATCGAGGTGCTCAAAGAGGAGTACACGCAGTACACGCCCGAGTGGGCGACCGAGGAGTGCGGTCTCCAGGAAGGTCAGATCGAGATCGTCGCACGTGCTGTTGCCGATGCGGGTCACGCGTTCTCGTCCCATACCTGGCGATCCGTCGGCTCGGGCAACCTGCACGGCTGGCAGGGTGCAAGAACGCTTCAGTTCCTTCATGTGCTCACCGGCTCCGTCGGCACCAAGGGTGGACTGTCGCCATCGGGGTGGGTCAAGTTCAAGCCCCAGCATTGGAACATGCCGCCACCGCACAGCCGATGGAACGAGATGCTGTGGCCCAAGGAGTACCCGCTTGCCCATCACGAGATGAGCATCCTGTTGCCACACTTCCTCAAGGAGGGGCGCGGAAAGCTCGACGTCTACTTCACCCGGGTCTACAACCCCATCTGGACCAACCCCGATGGGTTTACCTGGCTCGAGGTGTTGAAGGACGAGGACAAGGTCGGTCTGCATGTGGCGTTGACACCGACGTGGTCCGAGACGGCGTGGTTCGCCGACTACGTGCTTCCGATGGGTGTTGCGGCCGAGCGTCACGACACGCACAGCTACGAGACGCACGCAGCCAAGTGGCTCGGGTTCCGCCAGCCAGTACTGCGGGTCGCCGCCGAACGTGACGGCAGGAAGATCGAGCGCACCTACGAGACCAATCCGGGCGAGGTGTGGGAGGAGACCGAGTTCTGGATCGACCTGTCGTGGAAGATCGATCCGGACGGATCGCTCGGTATCCGCAAGTGGTTCGAGTCCCCAAACGATCCGAGTCGCCCCATCTCCGTCGATGAGTACTACGGATGGATGTTCGACAACTCGGTGCCAGGCCTTCCCGAAAAGGCAGCCGAGCGTGGGCTGACACCCCTCGAGTACATGCGACGCTTCGGAGCCGTCGAGATCGAGCGTGACGTGTATCAGGTCAACGAGCACCCGGTCGAGGGGGCAGAGGTCGGCGAGCACGGTATTGCAACGAAGGGCGGCGTACCGGTCGGTATCTCGATCGATGGTGAGGTCGTTGCGGGCTTCAAGTCGCCGAGCCGCAAGCTCGAGTGGTACTCCCAGACGATGGACGAGTGGGGGTGGCGCGACGAGGCGATCCCCGGGTACCAGAGGACCCACGTGTACTGGAGAGGCATGGACCTCGATGGCACCGAGCGCATCCTCGTGCCGATCTTCCGCCTCCCGACACTGATCCACACCAGGTCCGGGAACGCGAAGTACCTCTACGAGATCAGCCACGGGCATCCACTGTGGATCAATGCGAACGATGCAGACGAACTCGGTCTCGTTACTGCAGACATGGTCCGGATCGAGACGGAGACCGGGCACTTCGTGATGCGTGCCTGGCCGACCGAGGGCATCCGTCCCGGTGTCGTTGCAGCATCACACCACCTCGGGCGGTGGCGTCTCGACGATGAGAAGGGCAACGAGCGATGGTCGTCGGCCCTCGTGAACGTCGAGCAACTCGATGACGGGCAGTGGAGGCTCCGGCAGTTGAAGGGCATCGAGCCGTTCACGTCCGATGACCCCGACTCCGAGAGGATCTGGTGGCGTGATCCGGGCGTGAACCAGAACCTGGCCTTCCCCGTGCACCCGGACCCGATCTCAGGCATGCACGCGTGGCATCAGCGGGTACGGATCGTCAAGGCCCAGCCGGGCGATCGGTACGGTGACGTGGTCGTCGACACCACGAAGAGCCACGAGATCTACAAACGATGGCTCGAGATGACCAAGGCCGCCCCGGGACCGGGAGGACTCCGGCGGCCCCTCTGGCTCGACCGCCCTGTCAAACCAACCCCCGACACCTACCGGATGACGTAGACAGCAGATCGCAAAGGGTCATGATCTCGTTGCGCCTCGCCACGCACAGGTGCCGATATGTCGCGTGGATCAGTGGACGGTGAAGTGTCTGACCTTGGTCTCTCGGTCGATGAGGTATCGGTCATCTTCGGGATAGAACACAGCGCGGTCGATGTCGTCTCCAGCGAAGGCGACGATCGACTCTCGACTGTCCCAGAAGCTGATCGTCAGGAACTCGGTACGGTCGCCGTCCGGGCGACTGACGATGTACGCGCCCTGGTTCCCCGGCGTTGCCATGTACTCGACGATGCCGGTACCGAGGATGTACTCGGCGTAGGCATCGGTGTCCTCGTGGCGGGTCCAGCCTCGCCAGGTACGCATGATCACGGACTCTCTCCTGGTTGCTACACAGCGGAGAACTCTAGCGATCCGGCGCGGGCCCGGTCCGAGACCACCGCGAACGTACTGGCTGTAGCCACGCGATATCCAGAGATGCCGAGGGGCATAGGTACCTGATTGATGAGCCATCGGACTGTGAGACGTGCCAGTTCCGTAGCGTTGGTGCGCTGGCCCCGATGCCTGCGTTGCCTAGGCTGTCGCATTGCATGACAGAACCCGGAGACTTTCGGCATTTCGCCAAATTCCACACACTTGGGGATGATCCGGTCCCCGATATCGTCGCCGCCTTGGCCGACGGTGGTACTGCTGACCTCGTCTGGCGCAACGAACTCGGAGGGTTGACGTTTCAGATTGGCGACCGGTTTATGAAGTGGAATCCTCGTCGCACAGGAATCGACCTCGAGTGCGAGCGTGTCCGCCTCGAGTGGATAGCCGGGCGACATCCCGCCCCCCGAGTTGTCGCTTATGGCAGCGACGATGAGGCACAGTGGCTCATCACGGAGGCGATTCCCGGCGACCCGGCTGTTGGTGACGAGTGGCGAGCACGTCGCCCGGAAGCCATCAACGCGATCGCTGAGGGCCTAAAAGCTATCCATTCGATCGATATTGATGACTTCCCACCAAGCTGGAATCAGGAGGTTTGGGTCGGCTGCACTTCCGAGTCGCTCGGTCGGCGCCCTCCGTTGGACGATCCGGTGCTCGTGCACGGTGATGCGTGCGCTCCCAATACGCTCATCTCCACGGCAGGCGAGTGGACGGGCAATGTCGACTTTGGCGATCTTGCAGTCGGTGATCGGTGGGCCGATCTGGCGATTGCATCCTTGAGCCTCGATTGGAACTTCGGAGAGGGCTATCAAAAGGATCTGTTCGATGCGTACGGGGTTGAGCCCGATGTTGAGCGAATCCGCTACTACCGGGAGCTGTGGCATCTCGAGTCCTAGCTGTCCGCGTGGCGGTCTCTACGTCGCCATCGTGTTCGATCTTTTGACCGCGCTCATCGATTCCTGGACGTTGTGGAGCAGTGTTGCCGGGACTCGTGAGGCCGGTCTGGAGTGGCGCCACTCCTACCTGGCACTCACGTACGGTGCCGGGCGATATCGGCCCTACGAAGAACTCGTTGCTGAGGCCGCGAACGATGCATCGATAGCCCCCGACAAGGCACGAATCCTCATCGCTCGGTGGGCAGAGTTGGAGCCATGGCCGGAGGTGGGAGCCCTTCTCCAAGGGCTTGCCAAGACGGTCAAGCTCGCCACCGTGACGAACTGCTCGGTTCGGCTCGGCCGCGCCGCGGCGCAGTCGGTCTTCATCGGTTTCGACGCGGTCGTCACTGCGCAAGAGGCGGGGTACTACAAGCCGCGCCCGGAGCCGTACGCCATGGCTCTCGAAGTGCTCGGAACCGACCCGACCAGGACACTGTTCGTTGCAGGCTCAGCGCCAGACATTCCGGGCGCCGCAGCGTTGGGAATGCCGGTCTACTGGCACAACCGCATCGGGATGCCAACGGCCAACGGCGTTTCGCCCACGTATTCGGAGGCATCCCTGAGTCCTCTGCTCGAACTCGTGCAACGCTCACGAGGGTGATGCTCGGAGCGCTGGTCGTCGTTCTGTCCTACCGGATCGAACCCCTACGGAGGAGGATCCGCACCCCGCTCACCAATGAATAGATGAGGGTTCCTATGAGCCAGCCCGATGCGAAGGTCATGTCGTCACTGCGCGCGGCCGACCACACCCAGATCGTGATCGCCACCAATATCGGTCCGAGATTCAGCTTCAGGAACCTGCCAAGTGGACTCGACCAGTCCACATGAACCCCCGTTCTCGTCTTGATCCAACGATACGTGACTCCAGATTCCTTGCCGGCGTATCACGGGAAGTGGTGCGAACCTGAAGGGGGTTTCGAGCCCGTGGATCGATATTTCGAGGAGGCGGCCGAGCGAGTGGCCGATGTCAGTCTGTGTGGCGGAGCTCTCTCGGTGTACGCGCGATGAAGTACTTCGCCTGTGAGTGGTGACAGATCACGGCCGAGGTTGTCTGCTCCGGCTGGTACTGGAAGCCGGTCTCGGGCCCGACCTCGATGCCGACGCGCTCTGCGTCGAGGAGACGTGCAACGGTCAGGTTGTCCTCGAGGTCTGGGCACGCCGGGTAGCCCCACGAGTAGCGACCGCCCTGATACCGCTGGCGGAACAGGCCACGGATCGTCGGGTCGTCACCGTCCCCGATCCCCATCTCAGCGCGGATCCTGGCGTGCCAGTACTCGGCGAGAGCCTCGGTCATCTCGACACCGATGCCGTGGAGCTTGAGGTACTCCTCGTAGCGGTCCTCGGCGAACAGTTCGGCGGTGCGCTGCGAGATCGCGGGGCCCATCGTCACGATGTGGAACGCAGCGACGTCGACCTCATCGGAATCCATCGGACGGAAGTAGTCCGCGATGCACAGCCACGGATCGTCGAGCTGGCGGGGGAACGAGAAGCGAGCACGCTCGGCCGTGCGATCGGTGTCGGTCCAGATCACGAGATCGTTGCCGTCGGCGTTGGCAGGGAAGTAGCCGTAGACCGCCTGGGGATGCAGGAGGTCGTCTGCTCGCGCCGATGCGAGTCGTCTGCGCAGCTCCGGCATGAGGCGTTCCTTGAACTCGGCGTCGCTCTCGCCGTTCTCCGGTCGGTACTGCCACTGGTTGCGCAGCAGTGCCGTCGTGTTGAGATACCGAGCGATCTCATCGAGTTCGACTCCCTTGACGATCCGCGAGCCGTGGAACGGTGCATCGGGAATGGGCTCGTCGATCGTGACCGTCGGTGACCGATCCGGCGCTTTCGGGGGCTCGGGTGCCACGCGATCGGACTTCGGGAGGAAACGCTTCGGGGCTTCAGGCTTCGGGCCGTCGCCAGTCAGCCACTGCATCGCGGCGAGACCGGCGAACGCGTCCTTGCCGTACACGAGAGGTCCTTCGTAGCGGGCGGCGAGGTCCT
>VAPM010031575.1_pt1 | contig 14868 bp, 13 predicted proteins | sample 3395091 | NCBI WGS metagenome assembly VAPM01 (sample SAMN08290445, study PRJNA428436) | hydrothermal vent metagenome | isolation source: Deep-sea hydrothermal vent chimney 3 | place: Pacific Ocean: Juan De Fuca Ridge | reverse complement strand
TTAAAATAAATGGCATCTATTCCGTTATCTATAGCTCCCATAACGTCTGCTTCATAATTATCACCTATCATTATAGATTCTTTTGAAGTTGCGGCTGCTTTTTTTAAAGCATAATTAAAAATAATAGGATTTGGTTTTTTTACACCAGCATCTTCTGATGTTATAATTTGCTCAAAATAAGGACTTAACCCCGAGTTTTTTAATTTTTTGTATTGTACTTCATTAAATCCGTTAGTTATTACATGTAACTTATATTTTGGTTTTAGATAATTTAAAATTTCAATTGCACCTTCAAAAAGCTCGTTATAACTAGGTAGAACTTCAATATAATCAACTGATAAATTATCAATTAATTTATCTGACACTGAAACATTAATTTTTGTAAAAGTATCTTTTAATCGGCCAATTCGAAGTACATCTTTAGTTATTTTATCTTCACGATATAGTTTCCAATACTCCTGATTGATATTTCGATAATAATTTAGAAACTTATCTAAACGAACAGGAACGTTATGTTTTTTAAATATGGTTTTAAAAGCAAAATCGGAATTAGTTTCAAAATCCCAAAGCGTGTGATCTAAATCAAAAAAGATGTGTTTTATATTCATGCTCTAAAATTATAAATTTAATCAACATATAAAATAGTTTTATCTGTTTATATTTGTTTTTCAAAGAATGAATAAAAAATTACATATACTTTTTATAAGCAGTTGGTATCCTTCAAGGGTTTTCCCTACTAATGGTGATTTTGTGCAACGACATGCAGAAGCTGTTGCTACAAAACACAAAGTAACTGTAATTCATGTGGTAACAGATAGTAGCTTAAAATCATCCGAAAAATTTAATGAAAAAATAAATAATGTAGAAACAAAAATAATTTACATCCCTAAAACTAATAATAGAATACTAAAGCTAATTCGTTTTTTTAAAGTCTATTTATCTAGTATTAAAAAAATTGAACCTATTGATATTGTACATGTAAATATTACTTTTCCAATTGGATTGGTAGCATTATATTTAAAATGGTTTCACAAAAAAAGTTATTTAATTTCAGAGCATTGGTCTGGGTATTTATTTCCAAATAATAAGTCAATTAGTGTTTTTCAAAAATTAATTACAAAAATTATTTCAAAAAATGCATCATTTATTTGCCCTGTTAGCACTAATTTAAAAAATGAAATGCTATCTATTGGATTAAAAGGGAACTATTTTCCTGTACCAAATGTTGTGGACACTTCCTATTTTAAACCGTCAAAAATTAGTTCTAACGAATTTATTGTCTCTCATATTTCTGGAATGGATAATTCAATAAAGAATGTTGAAGGAATTATTAATGTTGTATCAAAACTCACAGAAAATATTCCTAATTTAAAGTTTAATTTGATTGGAAATAATTCAAATAAATACATAAATAAAATCAATAATTCAGAAATTGAAAATGTTAATGTAATTAATCAAATTCCAAATTTGGAAGTTGCAAATTATTTAAAACAATCGACTGTTTTTATTCTATTTAGTAATTATGAAAATTTACCTTGTGTTATATTAGAATCTTTTGCTTGTGGCATTCCTGTTATTTCAACAAATGTAGGTGGTATTAGTGAATATTTTCCTCCAAATTTCGGTTTTTTAATTGAGCCTAAAGATGAGGTTGCTTTAGAAAAAGCAATTTTAAAAATATACAATAATAAAATTTCTTTAAATAAAAAACTAATGCATAATTACGCTGAGAATAATTTTGGCATTAATACCATAAGTGATACGTTTTCTAAATTATATTTTAAAATATTAACTACTTGAAAGGGATTTGGCAATTCATATTAAATTTTACTCACAGATCTGGAGGATATGTATTTACTACTACTATTTTTTCAAGGCTACTCTCTTTTTTTGCTTCTTGGATTGTTTTACAATTAGTTTCTAACAAAGATTTAGGTGCTGTAATATATTCTTTCCAAATAATATCATTTATAATTCCTATTACAGGTCTTGGGTTAAATCAAGGTTTAATTAGATATGGTGCCCAATTAAAAACTAAAGAAGATAAAGATAGTTTATTTATTTACACTTTAAAATATGGCATTTTTATTGGACTTATATTAATTGGTTTAGTAATTTTAGTATCCTTTTTGATTAAATTTAAATTAGAAAAAATACATTTTTATGTTCCTTTTCTATCTTTTGCTATTTTATCAACTTATATATTAGAGTTAATAAAAATACAATTCCGATTATTAAAAAATAATAAATTATTCGCTTTAGTTGAGCTTACTTATACTATTTTATTAGTTGCTTTTGTATTTGTTTTAAGTTTTTATTTTCAAGATTTAGGATATGCTACATCTTTAATTGCAGTACCTTTATTAACTGCTTTAATTTTTATTAAAAAACTTAAAATTAATTGGGCAACTACCAAAAAATTAAGTTTTATCAATAGTTCTTTTTGGAAATATGGTTTTTTTGCAAGTTTAGCTAATGTAACAACTCAATTACTATTTTCAATTGATATTTTATTGATTGGTAGTATTTTAATCAATTTAGAAAAGGTTACAGCCTATAAGTATGTATCTATTTTGCCTTTTAGTTTTTTATTTTTATCTCAAGTGGTAATAACAACAGATTTTGTAAATTTCACAGAAAAAATAAACCAAAAAGGATATATAAAAACATATATAAAAAATTACACAAAGCTATTCTCTTTAATTAGTGCTGGATGTTTATTATTTGTAATTGTTTTTGGAAAGATTATTTTATCATTTTTTGAAAAAGATTATTCTCAATATTACTCTGTTTTAGTTATTTTAACCGTAGGCATTAGCGGAATTCTGATAGTCCGAAGTCTATTTGGAAATTTACTGTCATCCATAGGTAAAGCAAGTACAAACTTTATAATAACTTCAATAGCTTTACTACTAAACATTATTTTAAATTATATCTTAATTCCAAAATATGGAATTTTAGGGGCGGCCATCACTTCATCGCTCTTAATGTGGTTTACAGCAGTATTATCTATGATTTTATTTTATTATTACTTTAAAAAACAACATACTTTTTAAACGTATAATAAACTTCTTTTTTAGCACCAAAGCTTTTATAAAAACCTGCAACTCCTTTTATCATAGAACCTTCTAAATCTAAAATCATTTCGCTATTTGAAAACTCATTTATCAGTTCTGAAATTAATAATGTAGGTAACCCTTTTTGTTTTGCTTCTAAAGTTGCAATTGGTAATAAATACGTAATTCTATTCGCACTTTTAAGCCAAACAAATCCTGTAACTAATTGATTATCAATTTTAACTCCCCAAACATGAATGCTTTTATGATTACTTTTTAAAAGATTATTTAAAGTTTCAATCTGATTTAAAGTTAATTCATAATCTTTATCCTCACCTAAATAAAAATTTAAAAAAGTAGTTAAATTAATGTTCTTTTCAATTTGAAAGGAAGTAGCTTTAGCTTTCTTTAAAGCTCTTTTCCGATTTTTATTAAAGCCTTTAATAAGCTCACTTTTAGGAGTATTTAGAGGTAAAATAAAATTAGTTCTTTCTTCTAATTTTAATAAACTACAACTATTTTCTGAATTCAATTGTACAGTAATTTTTATAAATTTTTTAGGAATAGAATCCAAAAAGTCTAAAACTAATTTCTCTGAAATATTTTCTTTAGAAAAAATACCAAGTTGCTGTGTCCAAGCAGGTGGATATAAATATTTTAATCGAATTTTTCTTCTCCAAGGCAAAGGCATCACCGCTTCGTAATTATTTAAAACTAGCACATCCCAATTATCTGCAACGCAATCTAAGTACCAGCTAAAAGCGTAAACTCTGCTATTCATTGATTCTTGAATACAAGCATCATATAACTTAATATCAATTTTATTTCTTTTTAAATATTGAATCATAAAAAGAAATATTAAATAACGGTAAGTTTATAAATAGTGCTCCAGCCTTTCCAATGGTTATTTTCACTTAAAGTGTCATTATGAAATAGAGAAATAAAAGTGCCATTTACATTTTTAACTTCATTTTTTAATAACATTATTTTTTGAATACTTTCTTCATTAGTTAATTTCATATGATCTTTTAAAGTGCCATCCATAAAGGCAAATGGATAAATTTTTAATGGAGTTTGAATTTCAAAATCTAAATCGTAAAAATAAAATGGAGTGCATGTACTTGCTCTAAAACCTGCAATTTTTGCATATCCCATAGTGAAATCGGCTTTAATTTCTAAATCGATTAAATTTTGATACGTTTCAGGAATACTTAAACGCAAAAAATGTTGTCGAGAAAAAGTAACAGGTGTATTTATTATATTTTCTAGTCGTAACTTTTCTTTTTTTAACTTTTCAAAACTTTTATATGAAAAATACGATGGATGCATTCCTATTTTTGCATAATCAGCAACCGATTTTATTAATGATTGAAATTTTAAATTGGATGCCGAAATATTTTTATCGTAAGTGGTATAATCTCCTACCAAAAAGAAAAACAATGTATTTACATTATGCTCTTTTTTAATTTGTAATATTTCTTTAAAAGTATAAAATGGATCTTTCCTGAAATTAAAAACAGTTAAAAACCGATGCCAAAAATTAAGGATTCGAAAGTGAAAAATATCATTTAAAAAACCTCCTAATGTTCTAACAAAACCTTTATGTTTATACGCAAAAGCAGCATCTACATCAATGGTAGAAATTATTTCAAATTTTTTAGTTTTATAAGTGTATTTTGGAAATTTCAGCTTTAAAAGTTCTAAAAATTTATAAGCCCAAATATCAATTACAGGTTTTTCAATAAAATTATTTTTAACTGCTAAACTTTCTTCGGCAGGAAATCTATCATGTTCATCTTGTACATGTGGTAAATATTCTTCATATCTACTAATTAAATAAAAACCCGCTGCAAAAATATCAAAAGGAATACTGGATTTTTCTCCTGTTGGGAAAAAACAAGGAGTTTCATCCCAATTAAAGATAGTGATATCAATATCATTTATACCTTGTTCAAAAAGTAAGTCATGACTTCTTATAAAAAATTCAGAACCTAATGGTGATTTAGAATAGGTAATTTTTGGTCCGTTATGAGCTACAAATTCATCTACTTTGGTTGTAAAAGTAATTGGTATTTGTAAAATTCGGACAAAAAAATGCTTAAAAATATAATTAAGCCTTGGGGTAATTTCATGTGTATAAACCAATAACATAGGGTTATAAGTATATTATAATTAATAAATATGACTTTTTTTACAATAAATTTTCATCAGCAAAGCTAAAGTAATCATTTTCGGTGATTATTAAATGGTCTAGCACTTTTATATCCATGGTTTCTCCTGCTGTTTTTAATTTATTGGTAAGTAATTTATCTGCATTACTTGGTTTTAATTTTCCTGAAGGATGATTATGACATAAAATAATTGCTGTTACATTAAGCTCTAATGCTTTTTTTAACACCAACCTAACATCCACTAAAGTGCCCGTTAAACCGCCTTTACTTTGTTGATTTTTTTCTATTATTTTATTTGAATTGTTTAAATATAGTATCCAAAACTCTTCGTGTTGTAGCTCTCCTATTAAAGGTTGTATTTGCTCAAATACTGCTTTACTGCCTGTAATTTTTGGAAGTTCTAAGGCTTCTTCCAATCTTCTTCGCCTTCCTAGTTCTAGTGCTGTAATTATTGTAATTGCTTTAGCTTCACCAATTCCTTTAAATTTAGTTAAATCAATTACGGACAGTTTTCCTAATTTATTTAAATTGTTATTTATAGATGCTAAAATTCTTTTAGCTAAACCAACGGCACTTTCATCTATATTTCCTGAACCAATTAATATAGCAACTAATTCTGCATCAGATAAAGATTCTTTTCCTTTTAAAATAAGTTTTTCACGTGGTCTATCATCTTTTGCCCAAGATTTGATAGTTAAATTTGAAGTTTTTTTCATCAGCAGTTTTTACCAAATATAAGTGTAAAAAATAAATGGTTACTATTAATGCTATAAAAATTAAGAAATCTATTTACAAATCAATCAAATATGCTACAGAAAAATTAAAATAACTGGTATTTTTCAAATTAGTTTCATCGCCTATTTCTGAAGGAAAATTAATGTTATAACCTAATTCAAAATCAAATGAATTAACATTTAATTGTAATGGCAAATTAACTTGTGTATTATACAAGTTAAACACATCACTTGAATAACTTTGTGAAGTTGGCATTCCATTTTCAATAACAAATCTTGATAGTTCTATCGTTTGTTTTCCCGCAATAATATTTAGTTGTGGTGTAAAATTTAGAGTGGCTTTTTTTATCTTTACCAAATTTAATTTAATATAACTTCTTGATAATATTTGATATGATTGATCATTTCCAAATAAATAATCTCCAGATATTACTGTACCAATAGTTCTATTTTTATTATGTACGCCAAAACTGAAATTTATAGCATTTGAAAATATATTATCTTCACTATTTGCATAAAAATATCTAGAATAAGATGTACTATATCTAAATAATTTCTTTTTTCCAATACTTTTACCAAATCCTAAAGATGCTACTGTTACATCCCACTTTGGTTGAAACTCACTATAATATGTACCTGATAAACTTGCAAATAAACCATTGGAATTTACATAGGTAATTTGAGGTCTAATATTATATTGATTGATACCTATATCGCGTCCTGAGAAATAGGTGTCACTTGTATAATTGGCTGATATATACAGTAATTGATAATTAGAAAGTGAAGCTACTAACTCATCAAGTGTTGCATCTTTATCAAACAATTCGTCAATAATTTCGTCAATGTCACTTTTTTTAGTTGTTATTTCTTGAGAAAATCCGTAAAATAATCCAGAAAACCATAAAATTAAAGGGAGGTATTTTTTCATTCTATAAATTTAAAAAAATATAAGTGGCTAAAAAATTTAACCACTTATATAAAATGTGTATTAATTAAATAATTTTCATTCTAATTATGTTGTCTATGTCTTCGATCTTTAACTCTGCCCATAAGTTCTTTTCCGTCTTGAATATTTTTATATCCACGTAGCCTCATACGTATTTGTTGAAGCTGATCATCTGTTAATGTGCTTTTAAATTGTTGCCTAACCATTTGCATATTCATTTTTTGTTGTTGTAGCAATTGTTGTTGTCCTTTTGTAAATGAAGCTATCAATGCTGTACGCCTTTGTTGTTTTGTGAGTGCTGCATTTTCTAAAATGGCTAACTGCTCTGCAGATAAACTTGCTTTAAAAGTTTCTCTATTATGTTTAATTAACTCACGTTGTTGTTGTAACATTAATTTTTGAGCTTCTGTTAAGTTTTCCATTGCGACCTTATTTGCTTGACTTCTATTTTGAACCTGTTGAGCTTCCATACTTGAAATACCTACTAGTAATCCAAATACTACTAATGTGATTATTTTTATTGTTTTCATTTTTATTATTTTTATCGTTTTTTTAATTTTATTGAACGTTCTATTAAATAGACCTATTCTTTTTTAAAAAGTTTACTTTATTATTTAAAAAATTAATTTGATACTGATGCGTCTTTTATTACATCTTCTAAAACGTAGTCATTTACAAAATCATCAATTTTATCATCATCTACAAAAAGAGCTGCGATTGAAACATCTTCAACTTTAAAAAAAGCATCATCATTTGCTAACCCTTTTGTATTAATCTGGTTTAATGTATCTGAAACTATTAATGGTACATTGTTTAATGATGGCAAAGCGTTTGGTTTAAAAACCACAAGTGCTAAAATTAATGCAACGGCGGCGGCCATTGGAATTAAAAAAATTCTTCTACTAAATAATGGCAGCACTTTGGTATCAGATATTTTATCTAATATAATTTGTTTTGAGTTTGAGAAATAATCTTCTGGAATTTCTAACCCTAAATCTTTTTGATGTGTCAATTTTAAATTTTTATCAAATTTTAATTGATTTCCACTATTGTTATTTGTTCTTGGCTCTTTCATAATTATTTAGACCTCATTTTTTATTAATAGTTCAACGTTTTCAATATTTTTTTCGATATATCTTACCGTATTGTAATACGAAGATTTTAAAGTGCCTACTTTTATCTCTAAAATTTCGGACATTTCTGTAAACTTTAAATCATCATAATATTTCATTTGAAAAATATATCGTTGCTTTTCAGGAAGTTTGCTTAAAATGGACTGTAATTTACGCTGAATTTTATCTCCATCAAAATAGACATCTTGTTCTAAAGTATTTAAATATGAATTGTTTAAATCATCTAAAGAATAACTTTGATTCTTTTTATTTTTATCCAAAAAACGTATAGATTCGTTATAAGCAATTCGATACATCCAAGTGTGTAACGTACTTTTTTGTTGAAATTTTGACAAATTTTTATAAACTCTTAAAAAAGTATTTTGTAAAACATCATTTGCATTTTCATGTGTTATCACTAATTTTCGAATATGCCAATACAAGCGTTCTTGATAAAGATTAAGCAATTCAACAAATGCCTTTTCTCTATGCTTATTGCTTTTTAATCTTTCTATAAATTCAGATTCGTTTGTCAAATTTTAATAGTTTTGATAACTTGTTTTCTTTGAGCTTTTTCGATATAATTTAGTTAGACCTCTTAAATTTAAAAAAGTTTAATAAACTACCTAAAAATTTAAAGCCCTAATATTCTTTTTCCCTCTTCACTTACCATAGTTGTGTTCCATTGTGGATAAAAAACTACATCAATAGCTACCGTAAAATCAGGATGTTTTTGTTTGATAGTTTCTTGTATGTTAATTTTAATAGTTTCGCCAAGTGGGCATGATGGTGTTGAGAAAGTCATTACAATATTAATTTTTTTATCGCCATCGTAATACAACTCGTATATTAACCCTAAATCAACAATATTAATTTCAATTTCAGGATCCATTACATTTTTAAGTAATTCTAAAGTATTTAACTCAAATTGGGCTATTTCTTGTTTATCCATTTTCAATATTTTTAACTTTATGAAAAATTATTTTTAATACATTAATGTTGTAAAGAATTGATACTGCCAAAAGCGAAAAACTTCCTACTTTAATTATGCTATTATTCTTCAGTAAAAAACCTATTGGTATTGCTACCAAAAATAATAGATATAAATAAAATTGAATGGTGGCTATTTGTTTTGAATATAATTCTCTAGGTAAAGGCGTTTTAACTTTTCCTACTAAACTTTTATATTTTTTTAACCAAATAATAAAAGGCAAGGTTTTATAAGTTTGTCCTAAAATTAAGGTTGTTATAAATCCAAAAATAATTGAAAATCCGTAAAGAATAACAACTCTTGATAATAATTCAAATTTAAAATTAAAACCAATTAATAATACTAAACTAATTAGTATTGGCAACAAAACATTTAAAATTGCTAACATAGAATATTGCATACCTATGTCTAATTTTTTACGAATTCTCTTTTTATAAGATTCATAAATAAATGAAATAAAAAACAATATTCCTACTACAATTAACATCCAAAATACAGTTGTGAAAATTATTTTTTGAAATAGGAACCAGTTAATAATTAAACCTAGAAGTCCTGTATTTATTAAATAAAAAGAGCTGTCAAGTTTTTTAAATTTCAAATTATGTGAAATTAAAAACATAGGTATTAATGTAGAACCAACTCCAATAATTAACATTAAAAACCAACCTACAAGTCCTAATGTTGCATGAATTTTTAAATAGTGTAAATGAATTACTGTTAAAAAATTGAATTTAAAATTTAATGCAATAATAACACCTATCAATTCTGTAGCTGCCAACCACATTATGGCTGCAACAATAAATTTTGAGGAAGTATTTTTTAATTTTGATTTTTTGTAAGAAAGCAACACATTAACTATAAACAAAAGCAACGAAAAAAACATTAATAATGCTGCATACACTAATAGAGTTGAAAATGCACCAACCCAAAAAGAATACGTTAAAAAAAGTACACTAACTACCGATATCCAAAAGGTGAATTTAGCAAGTTTTTCACTGTACAAAGAGGTTTCAAAAACTACAGGAATTAATTGATATAAAGCTCCAAAAACAATCATAGTTGCCCAACCCAAAACAGCCATGTGAGTTATTGCAATTAGTTTATTATTAAAATAAGCTTCAAATAAACTGTTATTAGCCAAAATAATCATGATAGCTAGTACAAAAAAGTTTATTGCTCCAAATACAAAATGAGGAATTACTACACTACTATCTGGAGCATTATTTGTTTGTAATCCATTCAAAATCTAATTTTTATAAATTATCAATTGTAAATGATTTTCTGAAAGTTTTTTATATAATATTTCAAAGTTTCTAGCTTTTAGTTCGGGCAACAAAAATTGTGGTACTTTTTTATGTTCTACAAACAATGCATTGCCTTTTGGAAGTAATTCAATTTCTTGTAAAATAGTGGTCATTGGCTCAGGCATTTCTAATTGCCTAACATCAATAACTTTTAATTTTCCTTCAAAAAATTGCAATTTTTCATCAAAATTTGCACTTGAAGTTGGCTTTTCAAAATTTTTACTTTTCTTATCTACTACTTCATTTTCTTTTTTGAAAAAAGTATGTACAACTCCTATTGCTGGTCTTTCCGTCCAAACTGTAAAACCTTGTTTTTCTAATTTATTTATCAAAGGAATTGGCTCAAATGAGTTTATAATTTTAAGTGTTTCTTTGGAATTTAGCTTTTTAATAGCTACCATTATTTCTTTAAATGGATCGTTTCCTCCTTCTATTATTGGACGAACATCTAAACTTATTACGTTTAAATCAATATTTGAATCTTTTGTCATTTTTGTAGAATTAGATTGCAAATTTAACTATAAATAATTTATTTAAACCTATATGAAAAGTTAAATTAAGATAATTTTATCCTTTATTATTTTGTGCTATTACTTGCTCTAATTTATTGAAATTTAAGCCTCCATAATTACCTGAGCTCATTAAAAGTATAGCTGTATTTTTAAAATTTTGAGAGAATAAAAATTCTCTAAATTCAGTTGGATTGGTATAAACTATTAAATCATCTCTTTCAAACGCTTTTTTTATTTGTGCTGATGAAATTTTTTCTAGTTTTTTAATTTCAAGTGCATGAGGTGAATAAAATACAACTGCTGTATCTGCATTATCTAAAGCTCCTTTATACTGTGATAAAAATTCTAAATTTAAGCTACTATAGGTGTGCAATTCTAAACAGGCTAATACATTTCTATTTTTATATTGATTTTTAACGGCATTTGTAGTTGCTTTAACTTTACTTGGCGAATGTGCAAAATCTTTAAAAACAACAGTAGATTCATTTTCTGCAATTTTTTCAAGACGTTTACTAGCTCCTTTAAAAGTACTAATTGCCTCATAAAAATCATCTTCTCCAACTCCCATATGTAAACAAATTTCTTTTGCTCCCGCCATATTTTGTAAATTATGTTTCCCAAAAATTTCTAAAGGCATTTTACCTAATGATGTTTCAATAAATGTTATTCCATTTTCAATTTTATAATTTGGAGTTCTGTATGGGTATTTTTTGATTGAATTTTCAGCTTGTTCAACTATTTTTTTTACCACTTTATCTTCTTTATTATAAACTAAAATTCCACCGTTAGTAATTGTTTTAATAAATTTAGAAAATTGTTCAACATAGTTTTCAAAAGTTGGAAAAACATTGATATGATCCCATGCAATTCCACTTATTAAAGCGATATTAGGTTTATATAAATGAAATTTTGGTCTTAAATCTATCGGACTCGTTAAATACTCATCTCCTTCCAACACTATAAATTCATTTTCTTTTGTTAAATGAACCATAGTGTTAAACCCCTCTAACTGAGCACCAACCATATAGTCAACTTCAATATTATGATAGTTTAATACATGTAAAATCATAGAAGTAATGGTTGTTTTTCCGTGAGAACCACCTATAACTACTCTTGATTTATTTTTAGATTGTTCATATAAAAACTCAGGATATGAATATATTTTAATTCCTAATTCTTTGGCTTTCAACAATTCTGGGTTATCTGTTTTTGCATGCATCCCCAAAATAATTGCATCTATATCTATAGTTATTTTATTCGGAAACCAACCTAATTCTTTCGGAAGTAATCCTTTTACTTTCAATCTTGATTTTGAAGGCTCAAAAATAGTATCATCACTACCTGTAATTGTGTACTTTTTTTTAATTAATGCCAATGCTAAATTGTGCATTGCACTTCCTCCAATAGCTATAAAATGTATTTTCATAAAAGTATATTTATATGAATTTCAAATGTAATTAAACTTTTAGAATGAATAATAAACCTTATAATTCTTTTAATAACTTGTTTATAACTTACTTTTATTTATTAAATTTATCCTTTAATTACTTACGCTAACTTCTTATTTTTAATTAAATTATTTATCAACTATTAAATTGATAAAAAAAATTAACACAAACTTTCTTTTTATGAAAAAAGATTACTTTTTAATTCCACAGAAAATTTTAATTCTATTTATAATTTTCCTAATCTCAACGATTAAAATAAGCTACTCACAATGTACAAATACTACTCCAACAGGAACTTCTCCTCAAACATTTTGTAAAACGGATAACAGTACCGTTAGTAATTTAGTTGCTAATGGAGGAACTATTGTTTGGTTTGATGCACCTACTGGTGGAACTCAATACGCTCCATCTACACCATTGTTTGACGGAACAACTTATTATGCCGATGACATTGCAAATGGAGATTGCAGTGTAAATAGATTGGCTGTTTTAGTATCAATTGTTGGAGATGTACCCACAAATGTTGATGTTTTTGTAGGTAAATGTGCCAGCGAAAATCCAACTATTGCTAGTTTAAATGCAACAGGATCTAATATTAAATGGTACGATGCTCAAACAGGAGGAAATTTTCTTCCATCAACTACTCCTTTGGTTGATGGACAAACCTATTGGGTTCAACAAACTGAAAATGGGTGTACAAGTAACCGCTTACCAACTACGGTTAGCTTAATAAATCCAACTCCACCAACTGTAAATCCTATTCAGTCATTTTGCTATCCTCCAAATCCAACAGTTGCAGATTTGCAAGTAATAAGCGGAACAAATATTGTTTGGTATGATACTGAAACTTCCACAACGCCATTAAATATTTCAGAGCCTTTAATTGATGGAGAAGATTATTGGGCTGTTGAAAATTCTTTTCCTTGTGAGAGTACCACTAGAGTGCAAACTACCGTTCAGTTAGATGCAGCACCGAATGCAGGTACCAATGGTTCATTAACAATTTGCGAAATTGATTTAACTACTACTAATTTATTTACTTTATTAGGTGGAACTCCTGATAATACTGGTACTTGGACTGGTCCAAGTACGTTAACAAATGGCTATTTAGGAACTTTTGAATCTGGAGTTAATGTAGAAGGAACTTACACTTATACGGTTTCAAGTGCTAATGGTATTTGTCCTGATGCTTCTGCAACAGTTTCTGTAGTTATTAATAAAACACCTCCGCCATCTACTTCAACAAGTTCTCAAGTTTTTTGTGATATTGACAACCCAACAGTTGGTGATTTAGCAATTACAGGTAATGGAATACTTTGGTATGATACAGATACTTCTACAACTCCACTATCTTCATCAGATTTGTTAGTGGACGGAGAAGATTATTGGGCTACCCAAACGAATGCTACTTCTGGCTGTGAAAGTGCTACAAGAGTTCAAGTTATAGTTACTGTAAACACAACTCCGCCACCAACTACAACTCAAACCAATCAAAGTTTTTGTGAAGTTGATAATGCTACAGTTGCAGATTTAGCAGTTTCAGGAAATAATGTTCAGTGGTATGGTACACAAACCTCAACTACTCCATTAAATAGTTCAGAAGCTCTAGTAGATGGAGAAGATTATTGGGCTTCAGATACCGATACTACAACAGGTTGTGAAAGTACTAATAGAATTGTGGTGAATGTTACTATAAACATAACACCACCTCCAACAACTACTCAAACCACTCAAACCTTTTGTGAAATCGATAATGCAACCATTGCTGATTTATCGGTAATTGGAACTAATATTCAATGGTTTGATACAGAAACTTCAACAGTACCAATTGATTCTTCAGATTTATTAGTTGATGGCGAAGATTATTGGGCTACCCAAACTAATGCTACTTCAGGCTGTGAAAGTGCTACTAGAATTGTGGTGAATGTTGTTATTAATACAACTCCACCACCTACAACTACTGAAACAAATCAATTATTCTGTATAAAAGATTATTTTCCAAGTACTCCAACCATTGCTGATTTAAACATTTCTGGAAATTCAATAGCATGGTATGCTTCTGAAACGGATACTACACCATTAAATAATACTGATAATTTAATAGATGGTGAAGATTATTGGGCAACGCAAACTGATGCTACTTCAGGCTGTGAAAGTGCTACTAGATTAGTGATAACCGCTACATTTATTAATCCTACAACTCCAACTACTTCTGAAACAAGTCAAACATTTTGTATAGTTGACAACCCAACAGTTGCAGATTTACAAGCTAATGGTTCTAATATTATTTGGTACGATAATGAAGCCTCAACAACACCATTAAATTCAACAGATACTTTAATTGATGGAGAAGATTATTGGGCTGCAGCTAGTGATGCATCTTTTAGTTGTGAGAGTATTTCAAGATTACAAATAACCGTTACTATTTTAGATAATACACCCGTTACAATTTCACAATCTACCCAAACCTTTTGTGCCTCAGATGTGCCAACTGTTGAAAATTTACAAGCTAGTGGAAACTCCATCAATTGGTACGATTCAGAAACATCAACTACTCCTTTAGGCATTAATGATGTGTTAATTAATGGTGAAGA
>VAPM010394084.1_pt1 | contig 14869 bp, 12 predicted proteins | sample 3395091 | NCBI WGS metagenome assembly VAPM01 (sample SAMN08290445, study PRJNA428436) | hydrothermal vent metagenome | isolation source: Deep-sea hydrothermal vent chimney 3 | place: Pacific Ocean: Juan De Fuca Ridge | reverse complement strand
TTCAGCAGTACTCCAGGTTCGTTCATTCGGGATTTCGAAGCATACTTTGGTATTCGAGAAGTCCCGAATGGACGAAGATGGGGTGCTGCTGAATAGTTACAGATCAGCTTAATTTTTTACTAACCAATGAGGATAAACAAGATGGCGGACAGGCAGAGAGGCATCACCTTTAAATTTGTACTTATTTCTTCAACTCTGGCCATTATCCTGTTAGGCCTCATGACCACGGTTATCATTAATTCGGCCCGCAATTCAGAAAAACATCTTGGCGCAAGTTTTCTAAAAACCCTGGGACACGACCGTGATACTCAGGAGAAACTGGCCGAGAAGGACATAATAGCCAAGGGCAGATCCTTTGCCATGCTGCTTGGCAAAGTCGGCTCCACCTTTATCATCGGTTATGATTTTGATTCCCTGCAGCAGTTAGCAAAGCACGCGGCCATGGACAAAGACGTGGCCAATGTCTTTTTCACCGACCCGACCAACAAGCCCCTGACCAAGACCCAGGCTATAGAACCCGGTATGAAGGAGATCAAACAACCGATAAAATTTGAAGGAAAGCTTGTCGGCCAGGTGGTGATACGAATGAGTATGGACCGGATTAATCAAACAAATAAAATTTTAACCGATAATATCACGGCCGAGAAGGGTGATATTATCAAGACCATGGCCAAATCTACCCGCCAGTTGACCATCTGGTTCATCGGCCTGGCCCTGGGGTTTATTGCCCTGCTCTGCCTGACTATTTATTTTTGCCTCCAGCGCCTGGTGATCAAGCCGATAACCGCCATCGGCCACGAATTAACCGAAACCACAGTCAGGGTTTCCGATGCCTCCGGTGAACTCAGCGGCTCCAGCCAGTCCCTGGCCGATGATTCCTCCGCCCAGGCCGCTTCCTTAGAAGAGGTCTCAGCCTCCATGGAAGAAATTGCCACCATGACCCGCCAGAACTCTGATAACGCTGGACAATGCGACAGCCTGATGAAGGAGGTCAGTCTGGTGGTAAACAAGGCCAATGAATCCATCATCCGCCAGACCGAATCCATGGCCGCCATCTCCACGGCCAGCGAAGAAACCTCTAAAATAATCAAGACAATTGACGAAATAGCCTTTCAGACCAATCTTCTGGCTTTAAACGCTGCCGTTGAGGCGGCCAGGGCCGGTGAGGCTGGAGCGGGCTTTGCCGTGGTCGCAGATGAGGTTCGCAGCCTGGCCATGCGTTCCGCCGAGGCGGCCAAAAACACTACCCAGCTTATTGAGGAGACAACAGCCAAAATTAATGAAGGTAATAAACTGGCGGCAGAGACCAATGAAAACTTTTCAGCGGTGGCCGAGAAAATCTCCATGGCAGGCAGCCTGGTAGCTGAAATTTCCACCGCCTCCAGCGAGCAGACCATAGGCCTGGGTCAGGTAAATACAGCAATTAACGAGATAGACCAGGTCACCCAGCGGGCCGCGGCCAACTCAGAGGAGACGGCCAGCGCCGCCGCCGAACTTCTCTCCCTCGCCAAGACTACAACGCAGTATATCAACCGGCTTATGCTCATGCTGGCCGGCAGTAATGAAGCCGCCCCGCAGACGCTCCAGCGGCCGCCGGTTAAACCCCCTGCCTCACCTAAAAAAAGTCATGAAGTCAAACCCCTGCCCGCCCCCCGGACAGCCCCGAAAAAAACAGCGGCCCCGGAACAGGTTATCCCCATGGACGATGACGATGATTTTGAGGATTTTTAAAGACCGTCTAAGTCTGCCTGCGGCAGAAAAATCGTAAAGGTGGTTCCGCGCTCCGGCACACTGTCCACCACTATTCGGCCCTTATAGTTGCTTACTAATCCATAAACCGTGGACAGCCCGAGACCGGTTCCACGACCAACCCCCTTGGTGGTGAAAAAGGGCTCAAATATTTTATCCATTACGTCCGGGATAATACCGCAGCCGGTATCCGACACCCTTAAGCGGACATAGTTGCCATGAGTCAAATTTTCCTCCTCCGCCTGAGTTTCATTTATCTTCAGACGGTCGATATTTATAGTGAAAATACCGCCGCCGGCCATGGCATCCCGAGCGTTAACGGCCAGATTCATCATAATCTGAGTAAAATGGGTCTCATCAACCGCAATAATCAGCTCAATGGCCGGACATTCAAGCCGCAGCTCAATATCTTCACCCATAATCCGCCGCAGCATTTTGCTCATATCCTGCAGGAAATCAAGTAAATTTATATTTTTAATCGAACAACTCTGCTGACGGCTGAAAGATAGAAGCTGACGAGTGAGCAGAGAGGCCCTGTTACCGGCCTCATTAATGGCCTTAAGGTTTTCAAAAAGGGTGCTACCCTTCTGAACCATGGACATGGTCATTTCACTGTAACCCACAATAATGGTGAGGATATTATTAAAATCATGAGCTATACCACCGGTAAGACGCCCCACCGCCTCCATCTTCTGAGCCTGGAGAAACTGACTTTCCAGTTCCTTGCTGCGGGTAATATCACGAACCGTTTCAATGCCGGCAATAATCCGCTCCTCACTGTCACGTACCGGACTGGCCGAGACCTCCATATGCATGGTGGAACCATCCTCCAGGACAACGCTGGTCTCCCGCCGGTAACTGCCGCCATGCTGAAAGACCTTAACCAACAGACATCCCTCACAGATATGGTCGCGGCCGTGATAGGCCTTGTAACAGTATTCTCCAACGTGACGTCCCTGCTTCTTCTGTAAGGCTGAATTCTGGTAAAGAATTCTAAAATTGGTATCCTGCATGGTGAGACCGTCTCCAAGAGCGCAGAGTACCGCCTCTAATTTATTACGTTCCTGAATCAATTCACTCTCAATCCGCCGCCAGGCGCTTATATCGCGGGCAATACCAACCAGGCAGGGCCGGCCATTATAAACAAAGTATTTACCATGAATTTCTACGGGAAAGGTAGTACCGTCCTTCCGGCGGTGCGAGCCGATATAGTCATAGGTCTGGCCAGGGCTGAGATGGTTAAACATCCGTTTCCATTTTCCCATGGAAGACAGGCCGGTCTGGATATCAATTACCCTTAGAGAAATCAACTCCTCATAACTGTAACCCAATATTTCACAGGCCTTCTGATTAACATGCAGAACGCGGCTGTCATCTGGATTAACAATATAGATGGCATCATCCAATTCATTAAAAATATCATTTAATAGATGTCGATCAATTTCGCCTAACATATTTATAGTTTTTTGTAAGTTCAATATAAGCGGTGGCAGAACAACTCTGCCCCTCTCACTTTAAGCGACAGCCCGCAGTCCACAGACTTCCTGCATATAATAGCACTAACTGGCATTTTTATCTTCAAAAATAACAGGTGCTGATATTTTTAAATAACCATTCAGGGAAGAGAAATCAAAGGGCCGGCTGCATATTGCTCGGCAATGGTGATGTCTAAAGGCGGCTGGAAATCCGAGTGCGGCAGGCTGTTGAGCAGGGCATCAATCTCCTGCCGGACTAAATCCGGATGATTGTTGGATTCGCTTAGATGAGCCAAAACAACATGACGGAGACAACCCTTCAGCAGATCTTTGACCAAGTTAAGACTGTCAGGATTGGCAAGGTGACCGTTCTGGGAACGAATACGCTGCTGCAGACTAAGCGGGTAATGGCCGTTACGCAACATATCGAGATCATGATTACATTCAAGCACCAAACCCTGGCAGGCAGAGAGATGATGGGCTATCAAACGAGAGATAATGCCGGTATCAGTACAATATCCTAATAGATTATGGCTGTCATTAACCGTAAAGCCCACCGGGTCGGCAGTATCATGGGAAATGGCAAAGGGATGAACATCAAAATCAGCGCAGGAAAATGAGGTGCCGGTCTCAAATTCAACCACAGCATGCAACTGCCCCATAATCTTACCAGCAGCCGCCAGGGTCGCGGCATTAACAAATACCGGCAGCTTATATTTACGGGACAACACCCCGACCCCGCTGATATGATCCCGATGCTCATGGGTAATAAGGACAGCCTTTATTACCTCAGGTTTCAACCCCACACTGTTCAGGCGGCGCTCAATCTCAATACCGGAGAACCCGGCATCAATCAACAGGGCCCGGCCGCGGGATTCAACCAGAGTACAATTACCTTTGCTGCCGCTGCCCAGTACACAAAAGCGCATACTAAATTAGAGACCGGTATGCCCGAAACCGCCATCCTGACGAACGCTGTCCGGCAGCTGGTCAGTCAAATTAATAACCGCCCGGCAGACCGGAGCCAGAATAAGCTGGGCAATCCGCTCACCACGTTTGACAGTGAAGTCTTCTTTGCCAAGATTAATCAGGGGGATTTTTACCTCACCCCGGTAATCGGCATCAATAGTACCCGGTGAATTAATCAGGGTAATCCCATATTTTAGCGCCAGACCGCTGCGCGGTCTAACCTGAAGTTCATAACCAGGAGGCAGAGCCACAGCAAAACCGGTGGGCAGCAGGCTTATGCTGCCGGGCTGAATGGTTAAAGACTCCGAAACAGCCGCCCGTACATCCATACCGGCGGCCAGTTCAGAATGATAACGAGGAGGCTCCAAATCATACCCATGCTTCAGCCAGCGTAAACGGATCGCTATCTGTTCAGACATCGGAACCTCCTCACAATAACTTAATTATCAAGCAAGGCCTTACGACTCAAGCGAATCTTACCGCGTGAGTCAATATCCAGCACCTTGACTCGGACGCTTTCACCCTCTTTTAAGATATCCGTCACCTTATCCACCCGCCGATTCTCCAGCTCAGAGATATGTACCAGCCCGTCAACACCGGGGATAATCTGGACAAAGGCCCCAAAATCAACGATTTTTACCACCAGACCATCATAGATCTGACCAATCTCCGGTTCGGCAGTTATGGCCTTGATCTTTTCTTCGACCAAAACAGCCACTTTGGCGTCAGGGGCAAAAACCATCACCATACCACTGTCATCGACATCAATCTTAACCTCAAACTCAGCGGTCAGAGCCTTGATCATCTTGCCGCCGGGGCCGATAAGGTCTCTTATCTTGTCGGGATTAATCTGAATAGCAACGGCCTTGGGGGCATATTGCGAAATCTCCGTCCGCGGCTGCTCAAGGGCTTCGGCCATTTTAGCAAGGATATGAATACGCCCGGCCTTGGCCTGCTCCAGGGCCTGGGCCATGATTTCCTTTGATACCCCGTCGATTTTAATATCCATCTGCAGAGCGGCAATACCATCGGTGGTGCCGGTTACCTTAAAATCCATATCGCCAAGATGATCTTCATCACCAAGAATATCGGAGAGGATGACAATATCATCCCCCTCTTTGATAAGTCCCATGGCAATACCGGAAACCGGATTTTTAAGGGGCACACCGGCATCCATCAAAGAAAGCGTGCCGCCGCAGACCGTGGCCATGGAAGAGGAACCGTTAGACTCCATAATTTCAGAGACTACCCGAATAGTATAAGGGAATTCTTCGTGAGCAGGCAGAACACCCTTAATAGATCTCCTGGCCAGATTTCCATGGCCGATATCCCGGCGGCTGGGGCCGCGCATAAAGCGGGCCTCGCCAACACAAAACGGCGGGAAATTATAGTGCAGAAAAAAGGGCTCAAAATTCATACCGTAGAGAGATTCAACCCGCTGCTCATCATCACCGCTGCCCAGGGTAGTAGTGACAATGGACTGAGTTTCACCACGAGTGAAGAGGGCCGAACCATGGGCGCGGGGCAGAATACCGACCTCACAGCTTATGGGCCTTACCTCATCAAAACGCCGGCCGTCAATTCTGGTTTTATCCCTAACAATTGTATCACGCATCATGCTCTTCATGAGATCATGAAGTATGTCCTTGGCCTCACGGGAACAGACATCCTCATCAGCGGCCAGTTCATTAAGGACACGCGTCTGGAGGGCGTAATAAAGATCATTACGTTCCATCTTGTCGGCACAGGTAGTAACCTGCCGCATTTCCTCACGAGCCATGGCCTCAATACGCTCCTGCAGGGCCGCATTAACCACCGGGGCGTCAACTTTCATCTTTTCCTTACCAAGAGCGGCCTGAAGTTCATCCTGCATGGTCAGCAGAGGCTGCAAGCCCTCATGACCAAAATAGATGGCATCCAGCACCTCCTGTTCAGAGAGATAATCCGTTTCTCCCTCCACCATTACCACCGCTTTTTTACTGCCGGCAACGATGATGTTCAAGCTGGAATTCTCCAGTTGAGAGGCAGTGGGATTTAAAATCAACTCACCATCAACCCGTCCCACCCTGACCCCGGCAATAGGACCGAGAAAGGGGATGTTAGAAACCTGGAGGGCGGCAGAGGCCCCGACAATGGCCAAAACATCAGATTCATTTTCTTTGTCCATGGACATTACAGTGGCGATAACCTGGGTCTCATTCATATAGCCCTTGGCAAACAAGGGCCGCAGAGGCCGGTCTATAAAACGACAGGTCAGGGTCTCCTTCTCACTGGGGCGGCCGATTTCACGCCGAAAGAAATTACCGGGGATACGCCCGACGGCATAATATTTTTCCTGATATTCAACGGTGAGCGGGAAAAAATCCGCCGATTCCCGAGGTTCTCTCGCCGCGGTGGCAGTAACCAGAACCACGGTACCGCCATAGGTAACCACGACAGAGCCGTTAGCCTGTTTAGCAATTTTGCCGGATTCAATGGTCAGGGGGCGGCCATTTAGTTCCATCTCTACTTTTTTATACATTACTTCTCCTTGTTATCCGCAAGCCGACACCGCCAATAGACAGATAATACCGCCGCCGGGCTCTCATATTTTTATTTCATGGTAACACAGTTCAGCCTGGCTGAAGTCAGACCATATTGTAATTTCTCAGGCTGCCAGAATTGTTAAGGGCAGGTACAGACCGGAGTTCTACTCCCCTGCCCGCGACCTGCCCGTAAAAATCCATTGACCTTAGAACTGAAATTTACTTCCTGATTCCCAGCTCTTTAATAACGGTTCGATAGCGCTCAACATTTTTACCCTTCAGATAATTCAGAATCCGGCGGCGCTGGCCGACTAATTTCAACAGGCCACGACGAGAATGATGATCCTTTTTATGGATCTTAAAATGATCAGTGAGATAAGTAATCCGGCCGCTTAAAAGGGCAATCTGTACCTCCGGAGAACCAGTATCATTCTCATTGCTGCCAAATTTGGCAATTATTTCTTTTTTTTGTTCTAATTGTAGTGTCACGTTAGACCTCCATATTTTTTGTCTTTAATTGTTTTGTTATTTCCACAGTAATCGCATGTAGTTTATTATTTTTCCGCAGCAGGGGGCGGCATCTCAGATTCATGGTCAAATCTCGCCAGCACCTCTTCCACACTTTTTATCCCACCCTGCAATATTGTCAAGGCCTCATTGGCATCAACAAGCCTTTTACCATCCAAAGCCTCACTAACGCTGAAAGGGCCGTTCACCGTCCTTCTCAGGGCCAGCAAGTGAGCGCCACAACCCAGAGCCTCACCAATATCAGCCGCCAGGGTACGGATATACACTCCTTTACCGCAGCGTACTCTGATACATATCTCAGGCCCGGCGTCCGAGCCGGCATCAAGCCGCAGACGGGAAGGAACCGATTCAACAATCTCCAGCTCATCTATCGTCACCAGGCGGGGCGGCTTATCAACCTTTATTCCCTTACGCGCGTAATAATAGAGCGGCCTGCCCTTATGCTTCAGAGCCGAATAGGCCGGCGGCGTCTGATGCTGCCGACCGATAAACCGGCTTAGACATTGATCTAATACCGGGCGCTCAAATTCAGGTACCGGGCACTGGGCAACAATCCGACCGGTAAAATCCTGCGTATCGGTGCTTACCCCAAGACGCAAAAGAGCCAGATATTCCTTATCACCGCCCATCAGCCGCGATATGATTCTGGTGGCAGGCCTTCCGGCACAGACAATAAGCAGCCCTGAGGCAAAGGGATCCAGGGTTCCACTGTGACCAACCTTTTTTATTCCCAGGGCCTTACGAATATAATGGACAATCTTAAAGGAGGTCGGGCCGCAGGGTTTATCAATCAAAAAAACACCAGGCGGCCGCTCTTCAGGGAGTGTAGCCGGCATAGTCCCTCAATAACCCTCCACCAGGGGCAGTAACTCGTTAAAGATAAGGTCACGCACCGTTTTTAAGGTCTCACCGTTTTTAAACTTACAACCGGCCGCGTTGCGATGACCGCCGCCATTAAACTTGCGGGCCACCTCTGCCACGTCGCAATCGCCCTTGGAACGCATACTGACGCTTATACCATCCTCAGTTTCCTTGATTAAAGCCACCGCCTGTACCGAGGCCAGGGAACGGGGATAATTAATAAAATTCTCCGTATCGGCCAGTTCAGCGCCGGTTATTTCAAACATTTTTTTAGTGGCGCTGATAATGGCCAACCGGCCTATACTGTATAATTCGAGGGTGGAAAGCACGGCCTGCAATAATTGCAGACGACTTTCCGTATAGTTATCAAAAAGTTTACCGGCCACCTCTTCCGGCTTAACCCCTATATTGACCAGTTCACCAGCTATCCGAAAGGTCTCTGCCGTGGTAGAGGCGTATTTAAATGATCCGGTATCCGCCACAATGGCTGTATAGAGACAATAAGCCGCCTCATAAGAAATTTTGGCCCCTAATTTTCTGGCAAGCTCATATACCATTTCGCCCGTTGATGAACGGCCGGATTCCACCCAGCGCAGATCACCAAATTTTTTATGGCCGGCATGATGATCAATGACCATAAAAGGCTTAATTTTCAGAAGATTATCAACCTCACGCCCCAGACGAAAACGATCACCGCAGTCAAGGGCAATGGCGCAGTCTATCTCGTCGTCACAGGGCGGAGTATCAAACAACTCGGTACAGCGGGGCAAAAATTTATAGAGGTATGAAATCTCTCCCTCGCTATAAAGAATTACCTGCTTCCCCATGTCTTGCAGAATATGGCCCAGCCCCAACTGCGAACCAAGGGCATCGCCATCTGGAAAGGTGTGGGTAGCCAGCAGAATGGAGTTGGACTCTTCTATAACCCTGACAATCTCATTCATCTTGCGGGTGGTCATTGGCAATCTCCCTGAAAACCTGATCCATCTCGGCCTGATACATGGCGGCAAGATCATGCTTAAAAACCAGTTTGGGCATATAACGCAGACTAATACGCTGAGCCAGCGTACTACGCATAAAACCGCGGGCACTTGTCAAGCCGGACAAAACATCCTTGACTTCATTTTTCTGACAATTAAAATAAATTACCGCGGCCCGCAGATCAGGGCTGACTTCAACCCGGCTCAGGGTTACTGCCCGCAGACGGGGATCGCGCGTCTCACGCAGCAAAAGCATGGACAGTTCGTTCCGAATAACCTCCGCCACCCGTCCAGGCCGCCGGTTAACCCTCTGCCCCAGGTCAGCAATGGCATAAGCGCTTACTTTTTTATCCTTTTTACCCATTGTCAATCTACTGCTTAAAGGATGGCTTCAACTTCATCCATGACAAAGGCTTCCATGGTATCGCCGACTTTAATATCATTATAGTTCTCGATACCGACCCCGCATTCATAGCCGCTTGCGACCTCCCTGGCATCATCTTTAAAACGCCTGAGAGAAGATATATTGCCGGTATAGACCACGACCCCTTCACGCAGCAGACGAACCTTGGCATTACGGGTAATCTTACCATCAGTGACATAAGAGCCGGCAATAACCCCGATTTTGGGGACACTGAAGGTCTGACGAACCTCAAGCGTACCGATGACTCTCTCTTCAAAGGTGGGATCTAACATTCCGGTCATGGCCTTAGTTATATCATCCACCGCGTGATAAATGACATCGTAAAAACGAATGTCAACATTTTCTTTCTTAGCCGTTTCCTGTACCTTGGCACTGGGCCGCACATTGAAGCCCAGGATAATGGCATCAGAGGCCGAAGCCAGCAGAACATCAGATTCCGTAATTGTACCGGTACCTTCATGAATGATACTGAGCTTAATCTCCTTGGTACTCAATTTCTTCAAGGTCTTGGCAAAGGCCTCCAGGGTGCCCTGAACATCGGCCCGCAGCAGGACACAGAACTCCTTCATGGCACCTTCCTGAAGCTTTTCAAAGAGGTTTTCGAGAGAAATTTTACTGCCCTGAGCCAGATATTTTTCCCGGCTCTTGGTATGACGCTGACTGCTTATGTTCTTGGCGGTCTTTTCATCCGGCATCACGATAAACTCATCACCGGCACTGGGTACACCGCTTAAGCCATGAACCTCAACCGGCATGGAGGGGCCGCTTTCCGGTACAGTCTCGCCCTTATCGTTAAACATGGAACGAACTTTGCCATAAAATTCGCCCACCACGAAGGCATCTCCATCCCGCAGGGTTCCCTGCTGAACAAGAATAGTGGCTACAGCCCCCAGCCCCTTATGAAGCTTGGCCTCAACCACCCGGCCGCGGGCCCGGCGTTTTGGATCGGCCTTTAATTCCAGAATCTCGGACTGAAGCAGAATCTGCTCTAAGAGTTCCTTTATACCAATATTTTGTTTAGCCGAGACTTCACAGAAAATAGTGTTTCCACCCCAGTCTTCCGGCACCAGATCATATTCAGCCAGTTCCCTTTTAACCCGCATGGGATCGGCATCGTCCTTGTCAATTTTGTTGATGGCCACAACGATTGGCACCTCGGCGGCCTTGGCATGATTGATGGCCTCCTTGGTTTGATCCATCACCCCGTCATCGGCTGCCACCACGAGGACAACAATATCGGTAACCTGCGCCCCCCGGGAACGCATCTCGGTGAATGCGGCATGGCCGGGTGTATCTAAAAAAACCACCTCTCCCTGAGGAGAACGGACATAATGGGCCCCAATATGCTGAGTTATGCCGCCGGCCTCACCAGCCGCCACGTCTGAATTACGGATGGCATCCAGGATAGAGGTCTTACCGTGATCGACATGTCCCATAACGGTGACTACCGGGGGCCGGGGCAGCATCTCGCCACCGGCTTCGTTATCCTCAAGATTGAGAATATTAAGCTCTTCGGTCATGGCCTGTTCCACGTCATAACCAAATTCGGCCGCCACCAGAACCGCGGTATCAAGATCAATAATCTGATTAACGGTGGCCATAACTCCCATCCCCATTAATTTAACAATCAACTCATTGGCCTTGATTCCCATGCGGTGAGCAAGATCACCAATAGAAATGGTATCATAAATCTGGATACGCCGTTTAATGGCCTTGGCCTCTCCGGCCTCACTGCCGCCGCCTCTGGCTAATTTTTTACCGCCCCGGCGCTGACGATCAAGCTTTAAGGCCGACGACAATCGTCCACCGGCCATGGCAACATCTTCCATGTCCACCACACCGTAACCCTGTTTGCGGCCCCGCCTGACCTTGGCGCCCGGTTCATGATGAAATTTTACAAACCGTTTACCCCTTTTCCCCTTTCCTGGCGCTGAATTATGGTCATTACCAGGGCCGCCATTAAAGGGCCGCGCGGCTCCTGAGGTAGTCTTGTGAGCGGGACGGGCCGTCGTCTTACTGCCCTTGGGCTTGTTTTTCTTCGGCCGCGGCCGTTCTTCCTCAACCGGCAGTTTGATTGCCGCCCGTTTAATAACCCTGGCTAATCCCTTGCGGCTGGCCGCTACCGGCTGCGGCTTCTCTTCATGCTGAACCGGGGTGATCTCCGTTGCTTTGGACTCAGCTGTTTTCTCTTCCTCAACCTTAATATCTTCCGGCGGCGCAGCCTCACCCTGCTCTGCTGGTTCCACCGCCGACACTTCATCCCCTGGCGCGGCTTCAGTTTCAGGCTCCGTTACAGTCTCTAACTTCTCGGATTCCGTAACAGCGGAAGGCGCTGGATTGGAATCTGCGGCCGGCGCCTCTGTTTTCTCATCCTGGTCGACCGGTAATTCAACTGCCGCTTCCGGTTGCGGAGGAGCCTTATCGCTTTCAGCTTCAGGCTTGAGAGGCGCGGCCTTACTATCCTCTGCCTCTGGTTCAGCAACGGGAGGCAGAGGCTCTGGAAACTCAATTTCATCCAATACAGGGGGCTTAACCGCCTTGGTACGCCGCCGAATAATGGTCTTATGCCCCTTGGTCTGAATCCTCTTCTCCTGAACCTCGGTATGAGTCGCCGACAGACGTTTTCTAATTTCCGCGGCAGTGGCTTCATCAAGGCTGGAACTATGGGTAGTTACATCATACCCAAAACCCTTGAGCTTGACCGCCAACAACTTGCTGTCCATCCCAACTTCTCTAGCCAACTCATAAACTCTGACCTTCATTACGCTTAAACTCCCACCTGTATATTGTAAACCCAACCCGGTAAATTGCCTTATTTAAAAACCCCGTCTATTTTCAAGGGCTTGGGGGCTGCAGCAATCTCCGGGCATCTTAACGCCCTGGCCAATTTTTTATGACTTACACATAAACGCCGCCTGCATGACAATGTTCGACACACATATATTCCGCGGCCATTTGCTTTCTGTTCCCGGTCTTCACACAATCGTCCTTCCCGCCAGATAAAACGAGACAAATCAAGCTTGGCGGCCCGCTTGCCGCAGACCACACACATCCTCCTCGGTACATGCCTGATATTCATGGCAGGATTAACAAACTTTCCCGGCGAGAGACAGCTATTCCTCTTTCTCGGCGACAGTATTCTCTTGCGCAGCCGCCCCGGCATCTTCTGCCTCTGCTTTTTCCGCTTCAACCGTTTCAGCCCTGGGGCTTTCAGGTACAGCAGTATCCACCTCGTTTTTTTCAACCTCAGAGGCATCCTCAGCACCTGGAATACCAGGCTCCGAGACAACATCCTCAGATCCTGCCTGCTCAGCGGCAAGAGAAGCCGCGGCCGCCTCTTTCAGGGCCTCAGCCTCAGGCACGGCAATTTCAAGCAGGGTAGAAATCTCCCCCGGCTCAGCCGCGCTTAATTCAGTCACGGAATTAATTCCATTCTCATAGAGAAGATCGGCCTGACGTTTATCAATACCGGCAACGGCCGTCAGCGACTGATAGTCATCCTCCATGAGCTGAGAATATTTTTCTTCGCTCTTAACGTCAATTCTCCAGCCCAGAAGTTCCGAGGCCAGCCGAACATTCTGACCGCCGCGGCCGATGGCCAGGGAAAGCTGGTCATTGACCACAACCACCATCAGGGTCTTACGTTCCTCATCAACCACTACCATTGAGACCTCGGCCGGAGCCAGGGCATTTGAGACATATTTGGCAGGGTCAGGACTCCAGGGAACAATATCAATACGTTCACCCTGTAATTCCTGCACCACATTCTGAACTCGCGAGCCTTTCATTCCCACACAGGCCCCCACTGGATCAACATCCGAAGCGCTGGAGACCACGGCGATCTTGGCACGGTTCCCCGGTTCTCTTGCCACCGCGATAATCGAAACAGTACCCTCAGCCATCTCTGGAACCTCAATGGTAAAGAGCTTAACAATAAAATCCTTATTGGTGCGGCTCAAAATCAATTGAGCGTCACGGGCCGTCTGCTTTACATCCAGCAGAATCGCTCTTATTCTATCGCCCTGACGGTATGAACGACGCGGCATCTGTTCGTTACGCGGGAGAATAGCGTCTGTCCGGCCGAGATTAACAATAATATTACCTCGTTCAAAACGCTGCACAATACCATTGACAATCTCGCCCTTGCGGTCTTTAAACATCTCGTAGACCACCTCACGCTCGGCATCCTTCATCTTTTGAATAATAACCTGCTTGGCGGATTGAGCGGCGATTCGGCCCAGCTCAGAGACATTGGTCATCTGACTGCCGATCTCGTCGGCCAGCTCCGCTTCCGGATCAAGTTGTTGAGCCTCGCTTAAAGAAATCTCCGTCTGTTCATCTTCAACCTGATTAACCACCGTACGGAACTGGAACAATTCCATTTCCCCCGACTCTTCATTAAACTGGGCCTCCATTTCGCGCCGCATACCGAATTTTTTTTTGGCGGCAGACATAACCGCCTCTTCCAAGCCTTCTATCAGCATTTGTCGATCAATGCCTTTATCTCTGCTTATCTGATCAATAATCCTTCGCAAATTTGACATCATAGTTGCTTCTCCAACTTGACCATTGAAAACTCGAAATACAATACTCAGTATTAAGAATTATAAATTTATTATTTTTATTTGAGTGCAGCTTCTGCTTTTGTAACCGGCCGGTTACCCGCCTTTAAAATTCAATTACCAATTTAGCCTTGTGGATATCCGCCATATTAATTGCCATCTCTTCCCCTTCTACTGTTAACCGCACCTTCTCGTCATCGGCATATTCAATAACTCCGACAGACGTTAACGGGCCTTGTTGACCAGCGAATTTTATTTTAACCTTTTTACCTTGGTTACGCATAAAATCACGGCTGGTGGTCAGCGGCCTGGTCAGACCAGGTGACGAGACCTCCAGTTTATAGGCCGAGGCAATTGGATCTTCAACCTCCAGCAGACGGCTGATCTCTCTGCTCACCCGGGCGCAGAGATCAATATTCACCCCTTCCGCCCGATATATCACAACTCGCAGGGTTAAACCTTCCTGTTCATTTCTCAACACCAGATCGACTAACTCCAGCCCGAGATCATCAATAATCGGATCAATAAGGGCCTTAACCTGGTCTGTTCGTGGATCCATTTTTTATATCTTACGCCCTATAAATAAAAAAAAGCGGGTAAAAACCCACTTTCCAGTTTAAGGATCATCAACGAATTACCGCTGTATCCATAAATCTAAAAATCATTTTTAATGCCGTAAAGCTAAGAGAACCGCATTAAAAATGGAGCGGGCAACGAGATTCGAACTCGCGACACCAAGCTTGGGAAGCTTGTACTCTACCAACTGAGCTATGCCCGCCCTACGCACTTCAACCTA
>VAPM010329046.1_pt1 | contig 14887 bp, 12 predicted proteins | sample 3395091 | NCBI WGS metagenome assembly VAPM01 (sample SAMN08290445, study PRJNA428436) | hydrothermal vent metagenome | isolation source: Deep-sea hydrothermal vent chimney 3 | place: Pacific Ocean: Juan De Fuca Ridge | reverse complement strand
GAATGAATATTGCTAACTTGAAATGTTGTGGCTGGGAAAAATTCATTTCCCTGGTCCCACTCTGTTTCAGTCAATATTTTTAAAACAGGCGCAAATTCATGAATGGGGTTTTTTGCTAAGTGTGGATAAGCAACGTGCCCTTGTTTACCTTTCACTTTTAAAGTGCAACCCAGTGAACCACGGCGACCATTTTTTATAACATCACAAACTTTATCGGTACTTGATGGTTCGCCAACTAAACACCAGTCGATTTTTTCATTACGTGCTTCCAGTGTTTCAATAACTTTTACCGTGCCATCATGTGCCGGGCCTTCTTCATCACTGGTGATCAAAAAAGCAATGCTACCTGTATGTTCCGGGTTCTTTTCAATGAAGCGTTCACAAGCGGTCAACATGCAAGCAATAGAACCCTTCATATCGGCGGTACCGCGACCATAAAGAATACCGCTATCAATCGTTGGCTCAAAAGGAGGGTATTTCCAATTCTCTTCCGGGCCTGTTGGTACTACATCAGTATGGCCTGCGAAAGTGAATAATGGGCCGTCAGAACCACGACGTGCCCAAAGATTATCTGTTTCACTAAAGCGCATATGTTCTATTTTAAAGCCAATTTTATTCAAACGTTCAGCTATCAGAGTTTGGCATCCACTATCTTCTGGCGTTAATGAAGGGCGTGAGATTAAATCTTTGGTAAGTTCGAGCGTGTCTGACATGTGAATCCTGTTAAAATCTTTAAAAACAGTATCTTACCTTATTGTTTGCTTATTTTGGGATTAATTAAAGCAGAGGTGGTCTAGATGAGGTTAATCGCCAATAGCTAAATATTGCTTTGTTATCAGGTGTTAGTACTACCTCTTCAGAACGACCATATTGAGTTTGTAATCTTTTAGCAAAAAGTGCTAAATTCTCCTATTAATATGCCTTCTTTATATTAATGAAGACATTATCAGTAATGAATAGTTATCGAAATTTACGAGAGTTTAAATGTCTAAAAATAAAATATCTGTTGTTTTTGTTTGCATGGGCAATATCTGCCGTTCACCTACCGCTGAGGGAGTATTTCGACATTTAGTACATCAAGAAGGGCTAGATGACTGGATTACAACGGATTCAGCAGGTACTCATGCATACCATATTGGTGAACAACCGGATCATAGGGCTCAGCAAACAGCGCGGAGTCGGGGCATTGATTTGGGTGATTTACGTGCTCGTAAAGCCATTGAAAATGACTTTCATGAATTTGATTATGTATTAGCAATGGATGATGATAATTACCAGCTGCTTGAGCAAATATGCCCCGCTGGCTTAGGGGATAAATTAAGTTTATTTCTGGATTTCAGTAAAGAGTATTCAGAAACACAAGTGCCAGATCCATATTATGGTGGTGATCAAGGATTTGAACATGTGTTTGACCTTGTTGAATCAGCAAGTCGTGGTTTATTAGACGATATCAATAGACGATTTAGTTAAGAAATTAAGCAATGAATAACAATAAAGCAGAAGTATTTTGTTTAAATTAACTTTAATATCTACACTAACTGCATATTAGATACTATAGCAAGTATGTATTTCAATTAATTATTATAAGTGAATGCTAATGAACGAAGTTGGTTATAAAACATTGTTAAAGTTATCAGGAATTATTTTATTTTCTGTGCTGTTTTATTCGTTATCGTTTGCTGATGAAAATATAGCCACTTTAAATATTGTGGATCCTCAATCTTCTAAATTATTATGGACGGACATCACTCTATTTATACTTGGGGGAGTAACACTATTTCTTCTGATATTTTTCATTTGGAATTACTGGAATAATATTAAAGATGGTAAAACGTTAAAAGATACCAAAAATTTGAAGCAATATTTGGGAGTGTTGCTAAATTCCAGTATTAATGAAATATATATATTTGATAAAAACAGCTTAAAATTTGTAAATGTCAGTAAAGGTGCCCTTCAAAACCTTGGTTATAATTTAAAGGAAATAAGACAATTATCTGCGCATGATATTAAACCTGAGTATTCATTTGATAAATTCAAAGAAGTGATAAAGCCTCTTATTGATAAAAAGAAAGACATACTTGTATTTGAAACAATTCATCAACGCAAAAATGGTTCTACTTATCCGGTTGAAGTTCATCTACAGTTAATGGAAGGAGATAATGTAGATAGTCAGTTTATGGCTATTATTTTGGATATTTCAGAGCGTAAAGAATCTGAATCAACTTTAAAAGAAAATGAAATTCACTTCAGAACGCTACTTGAGTCAACCTCTGCCATTCCCTGGGAAATCGATCTTAATAGCTGGTTGTTTACTTATGTTGGTCCGCAAATAGAAGAAGTATCGGGTTTCAAACCAGAAGAATGGTATGTTGAAAATTTCTGGGCGGATCATTTACATCCTGATAATAAAGAATCCTCTATTTTATTTTGTACTGAAGCCACTGCGCATACAGAAGATCATGAATTTGAATATCGTTTGATTAAAAAAAATGGCGATATCGTCTGGATACGTGATGCTGTGCAAGTCGTATTAGATGAAGGTAAACCCGTTATCTTACGTGGTTTCATGTTTGATATTACCAGGCAGAAAATAGAACAGGAAAATCAAAAAAAAGCTGAAAGTCGTTTAGCTGAAGCACAAAATATTGCTCATGTAGGTTCATGGGATCTGGATTTAATAACCCATGATTTGAAGTGGTCAGAGGAAATGTTTCGCATTTTTGAAGTTAACCCTGTTTTAGTAAAACCCTCTTATGAAAGTTTTATTAGCTTTATTCATCCTGATGACAGAGAGAGCGTTAATCAAGCGTATCAGGATTCTCTGGAAACTAAATTACCTTACAATATTGAACATCGTGTACTAATGCCGGATGGTCGAGTTAAATTTGTTAATGAGCAATGTGATACAGAATATAATGATGAAGGTCAGGCGATACGTTCTTATGGCTCTGTACAAGATATTACTGAACGCAAACGTACAGATGATGCAATAAAAATGATTGCAACAGCAGTTTCGAGTACTTTAAATGATTTTTATGAAAATCTAGTTACAAGTATAGCCGAAATGTTTAATGCTGATTATGCTTTTATTGGTTTGTTAGATGAAAATGATGCAATGCAGGTTAATACCTACATGGTTTGTGCTTATGGAAAAATAGTAGCCAATATGTCCTATTCTTTAATAGGTACACCATGCTTAAATGCTATTAATCAAAAGGCATCATGTGCTTATCCTGACCACGTACAGCAACTTTTTCCTGATGATAAGTTGCTTGTTGATATGAGGGTGGAGAGTTATATCGGTATACCGTTATATTCAGGTGATGGTAAGGCGACAGGTATTGTTGTTGTAGCAGATAGTAAGCCGATGAAAAATACTGCGCAAATGGAAGAAGTGTTGAAGATTTTTGCTGCACGTACTGAAGCGGAGCTCGAAAGAAAAAAATCACATAAAACTATCCAGAAGTTATCCATGGCCGTTGAACAAAGTCCAAATATTATTATTATTACCAATGCTAAAGGAAAAGTTGAATATGTTAACTCGGCTTTTATTGAAACCACGGGTTATAGCCGAGAAGAAGTTTTAAATAAAAACCCATCTGTTATACAGTCTGGAGAAATGCCGAAGAGTTTTTATGCTGAAATGTGGCAAACAATTAAAGCAGGTAAAACATGGTCGGGTATTTTTCATAATAGAAGAAGTAATGGTGAACTTTATTGGGATGAGGCAAAAATTTCTCCAATCAAAAATACTCAGGGTGATATTACGCACTACTTAGGCGTTCAATCTGACATTACTGATAAAAAACAAATCGAGCAGCAATTACGTCGAAGCCAAAAAATGGATGCGTTAGGTAAGTTAACCGGGGGGATCGCACATGACTATAATAATATGCTCAATGTTATTCTTGGTTATACTGAGCTGATGGAAATGGTTTTAAGTGATACTGCTGATGAAAAGGTAAAAGAATTTTTAAAAGAAATACAATATGCAACGGATCGTGGCGCAACACTGACTAAAAAGTTGCTTTCTTTTTCAAGGCAAGAATCAACGCAACCTGAGAGTATTGATATTAATAAGCTCTTACTTGACGCACAAAACATGCTGGAAAAAACTTTAACAGCACGTATAAATCTGGAATATAAACTCACAGATTCAATCTGGCCTGTTTACCTTGATAAGAGTGATTTGGAAGACGCAATTTTAAACATGTGTATTAATGCCATGCATGCCATGCCAGATGGTGGAGAATTGATTATTACAACATTTAATCACACCTTATTAGAAGATGAAGCCGTTGTTATAAATTTACCCGCAGGTGAATATGTTCAGCTTTCAATTTCTGACAGTGGCTGTGGTATAAATGAAGATGTTTTAAATCAAATATTTGATCCCTTTTTTACCACTAAAGGAGATTTAGGAACAGGACTCGGTTTGACTCAGGTATATGGTTTTATTAAACGAGCAAAAGGTGCTATCACAATTGATTCCAGTTTGAATCAGGGTACCTATATTTTAATTTATTTCCCACGCAATTATTCTGAAGTTGAACCTGACCAGATTATTTCTGATGAAATAACTGAACAAAAAGGTTATGAAAATATTTTGGTTGTTGATGATGAAGCGGCGATATGTGAGTTATCAAAAAACTTATTGAGCTCTAAAGGTTATAACGTGCTTGTTGCCGACAGTGGCCAGGCTGCATTAAAGATATTGGAATCAAATGACATTGATTTGCTACTTTCCGACGTTATTATGCCAAATATGGATGGCTATAAATTAGCAGCTAAAGTTAGAAAAAAATATCCACATATTAAAATTCAACTGGTAAGTGGTTTTGATGACGATCGTAAACGTACAGAAGAAGATCAGCTTTTATATAAATACTTGTTACATAAACCTTATACTGCTTCGAGTTTGTTCACTACAGTAAGAAAATGTTTTATACGTAAATAAGGATGTTTAGTGGGCAATTTGTTCCTCACATATTGACCCGAGAATCTACAAGCCTCATAATCACGTCCGTTTTTATTCACTTTAATGTGGGTTAAACACAGTTATCTTTAATGGTGGCCTGGATGGGTCCCCTCGCAACGATAAACCGTGAACCCGGTCAGGCCTGGAAGGGAGCAGCCGCAGCGGTGGATTCGTGTGCCGAGGTGTGGCTTGCTCAGGTCGCCGCCTAAGAATTCCTGATTTTATTCAAAATTCCAGCCAATTTTTTGTTTTTGTTGCTCTTCTGAACTCCGAAAATGTCCTTTTTTGAGTTATAATACTTTACCAGTATTTATCATCTTTCAATTTAGGGATTTTCATGAGTTATCAGGTACTTGCACGTAAATGGCGTCCTCGTGGTTTTGCCGAAATGGTGGGTCAGGAACATGTATTACGAGCACTGAGTAATGCATTGGATAGCGGTCGTTTGCACCATGCTTTTTTATTTACCGGTACACGTGGCGTTGGCAAAACAACCATCGCACGTATTCTTGCAAAATCCCTTAATTGTGAACAGGGTGTAAGCGCAACACCTTGTGGTGAGTGTGCGACTTGTAAAGAGATTGATGAAGGTCGTTTTGTAGATTTGATTGAAGTGGATGCGGCATCAAGAACAAAGGTTGAAGATACTCGCGAACTCCTGGATAACGTTCAATATGCACCAACCCGTGGTCGCTATAAAGTGTATTTAATCGATGAAGTGCATATGCTCTCTGGCCACAGTTTTAACGCCTTATTAAAAACACTGGAAGAGCCGCCACCTCATGTTAAGTTTTTATTGGCAACCACAGATCCACAAAAATTACCTGTCACTATTTTATCGCGTTGTTTACAGTTTAATTTAAGACGCTTATCCATTGAGCGTATTCAGGCACATCTGCAATTAATTTTAGAAAAAGAAAGTCTGCCTTTCGAATCGGCCGCTTTGTTACAGCTTGCGCGTGCGGCAGATGGAAGTATGCGTGATGCATTAAGTTTGCTTGATCAGGCAATTGCTTTCGGTAACAGTACGGTTACCGATGCTGATGTACGGTTAATGCTGGGTACGATTGAACAATATCATGTTTTTGATTTATTAGATGCTTTAGCCTCAGCAGATGGTTCTGTCCTTATTCAAAGGGTACAGGAATTAGCACAACAAGCTCCCGATTTTTCAGCTGTGTTGGCAGAAATTATTACCTGCTTACATTATTTAGCATTATTAAAACAAGTACCGGATGCTTATGACCATAATATGGGTGATAAAGAACGTTACTTTAAATTATTAGAATCATTGAGTGCTGAAGATATTCAATTATATTATCAAATTGCCTTACATGGGCGGCGTGATTTACCGTTAGCACCGGATCAACGTAATGGTCTTGAAATGGTCTTGTTACGCATGTTGGCATTCAGGCCTGATAATGATGGAGTGAAAAATGCTAATACACCAGTATCTAAAACTGCACAACCACAACAATCAAGCTCAGAAACTTATGCGAAACAGCAGAATAAATCTGTTGCCATCAGTGTAAAAGAAAAGGCACCTCAAATAAATGAGGCATCAAAGGTTGTAAATAAACCGGTTCAATCCAGCACCTTAGTAAAGATTGATTTAAGCAGATTATCAACAGAGAATTGGCATGAAATCGTTTCTTATTTAGATGTTGCCGGGATTTTAAAACAACTGGTTGAACATAGTGCTTTTATTCGCATTGAAAATGCATGTTTATATTTGGCTGTTGCACCATCACATTCTGCAATGTTAACACCTGAACGTGAACAACAACTGCAAGATAAATTGTCTGCTTATTTTGTTACGGAACTTAAATTAAAAATTGAAAAAACACAAACAGACACAGAAACGCCTGCTGCACGTAGTGGTAGACAACAACAAGAACGTCAGACTGCAGCAGAAAGTTCTATTGTTAATGATGATAATGTAAAAAATATTATGGATGCATTCAACGGACATGTAGACATTGAATCAGTGCAAGCAATAGATTCTGTAACAAACCAAACATAAAATTAATTAAATATTCTTAAACAGAATTTCAATGAGGTAATACTATGAAAGGTGGAATCGGTAACCTGATGAAACAAGCGCAAAAAATGCAAGCAGATATGGCAAAAGCGCAGGAAGAAATGGCAAGTATTGAAGTTACAGGCCAATCGGGTGGAGGTATGGTATCTGTTGTAATGACTTGTCGACATGATGTTAAACGTGTTTCTATTGATGACAGTTTATTGAGTGATGATAAAGATATGCTGGAAGATTTGATTGCAGCAGCAGTGAACGATGCTGTACGTCTGGTTGAAAAAACATCATCCGAAAAAATGTCTGGTATGACCGCAGGTTTAAATTTACCTGGCGGAATGAAATTACCGTTCTAATTTTTATTTATGTCTAGTAGTTCATTGGTAAATCAATTAATTGAAGCTTTACGCTGTTTACCCAGCGTAGGGCCAAAATCTGCACAACGTATGGCGTATTACTTGCTGGAACGCGATCGCAGCGGAGCTGAAAATTTAAGCTCTGTATTAGCTAAAGCTGTTAAGGAAGTAGGGCATTGTAAACAGTGTCGTAGTTTAAGCGAACAAAAAATTTGTGACATATGTGCAAGTTCAAATCGTGACAGGTCACTGCTTTGTATTGTTGAAACCCCCTCGGACGTACAGGTGATTGAGCAATCAACCAATTTTAACGGTTTATTTTTTGTTTTAATGGGACATCTTTCTCCTCTTGATGGCATTGGCCCTGAAGAGATTGGACTTGGATTATTGGCTCAACGTCTTGATCAGGGAGAAATAAAAGAAGTGGTACTCGCGACTAACTTTACAGTTGAAGGTGAAGCAACTGCGCATTACATTAGTGAAATGGTTAACTCACGAAATATAACCGCAAGTCGTATTGCTCATGGTGTGCCTGTTGGCGGCGAACTTGAATATGTCAACAGCAGTACACTTTCGCATGCTTTTTCTGGCAGGCAGGTTTTCTAATTGTAGGTCGGGCTTCTACCCTCTATTTTATTGTGGGGCGCTACGAGCTCGACGCTGCGGTATACCATTGCTCAAATGTTTTAGATTACAATATCAACACCGCGTCAGACTAAAGTCTAAGCTACGAGATAGGGTTTATAAGAGCTGTTCTAAAATTTTTGTTGTATGTGTACATAGCGTTTTAAAATAATTATAACTTCTATCTTCAATCTGGCAGGTTGAGGTATGCCTGTCTGCATAAAATAATCCATAAGGTTCATTTTTTATAAAAATAGACATTGCAACAAAAGAGTTGGTACTGACAAGTTTTTGGAAATCAACTGATACAAGTGGCCAGAATTTTTCCCGAGTTGATTCGTTCATTAAAACAGCTTGGGGTTTTGTTAGCAGATGTGAAAAGAGATCAGTGCCGGTTATTTCTATTTTAAATCGATTAAATACAGGATCATTTTCAGCACCTTTTAACACCTGCCCTTGTAATAACTTTTCTTCTTTATTGTAGAGGCAAAATACTACACGGTTTAAACCCACTCCGTCATGCATAGCGGTAACAATATCCTGAATAAACTCATCTGAGCTTATATCTTTAGGTGATAGTTTTGTCATCACTTGTATTGCTTCACGTAATATAGACAACTGAGGAATTAAACAAATTGCCGCATCATGAGTGGCATGCTCATCGTTATTTTTATCAGTTTGTATTTTTTCTGGCTCCATTATAAGAGGCAGAAACTGTGCTGCAGGTGGAGTATCATATTGTGGAATTTCTCGTGCAATTTCTGCGGCGATAACATGTGTACGTGAAATAACTTCATCGACAGAAATATCCATCCATTCGGCTATTTGTTCCTGCAGTTCATATGTTTGCTTACTGTACCAGCCTTCATACGTAATATTTCGAGCAAGTTGAACACCTAACATAATGCCATATGCACGAGGGAATTTTGCATTCTTAGAAGAAAGAGCTTCTGTAACTAGCTCAGGAAATTTAAGCTTTTCAGCAATTTTAAGAGTGAGTTCATTTAAGGTAAAACCTAAAACAATATATTGTGCTTCTTCTGATGCAATATGATCCTCAATACGTAACTGGGTAATTTTATCGAGCAATTCAGGTGCATGCATTGCTAGAATCATTTCACCAAGAAAGTGTAGTTGAGCGGCTGCAAAAACTTCATCTGGAGTCATGTCTCGTCGTAAGGCTGCCCAGTCCGTGGCAAAACGAGCAGCATGATAGGCTCGACTGAATGTCGCTAATAATCTTACTTTTTCTTTTTCTTCGAGGGTATCGCCAGCAGCAGGCAATATATCGGGTAAATGAGTTAATTGATCGGTACCCATTAAACGGAAAGCCTGATTTACATGGGTAATTTCAGTGGATAAGCGACCTTTGGGAAGGTTATTTGAACTACGCAAAATATGTACAACGAGACCAGGATCACGCTCTACAACATGAGTAATTTCTTTTAATGGGATTTCTTCCTGGCAACATAAATGACGCAATTCTTTAATTGTGTATTTAAGTACAGGTACAGGCTGTTTAACTGCAAGCTCTACCCATTTATTTATATTTTTGTTATCCATGCAATACTCAAGATACTCGCAATTTTAAATAAAATGCTTTATTCCCGCTGTTTTATTAAGTCAATAAAGTGCTGTAATATTTGTTTTTGTACAGATATTATTGGTGTTGTACAAGTTATGCTGTATATATCGACAGTTTAATAATTTTCTAAAGTTTTTATCATTATTGGTCGATATGATATTTAATGATTACCGTGATAAGGTATTAACAGATTCAATTTTAGCTATAAATATAGGATTTATTTAAAAAATGAAATTTATTATTGGGCTTGTCATCATTATTGGCTGTCTTTATATTGGTTACACGTTCTCGGGTGGTTATCTTGCGGCATTATGGCAACCATTTGAAGTAGTAATTATTTTAGGTGGGTCGATAGGTGCTTTTATTATTGGCTATCCCGCTAAAGTAATTTTCGGAACACTTAAAGGTATTTTAGGGCTTTTTAAAGGGCAAAAATATAAAAAAGCAAGCTACATGGATTTATTAGGTTTAATGTTTAAACTTTTTTCCAAAGCACGCAAAGAAGGTTTAATGGCATTAGAGGCAGATATTGAAGAACCACATGAGAGTGAAATTTTTAAAGAAGTGCCTAAACTTTTGGCCAACCATCATTTAACCGACTTCATTTGTGATTACCTGCGTCTCATGGTTGGCGGGAACATGAACGCTTTTGAGCTCGAAAGCTTGATGGATCTTGAGTTAGAAACGCATCATCACGAAGCAGAAGAGCCGAGCCATGCATTGCAAAATATGGCTGATGGCCTGCCGGCTTTTGGTATTGTTGCTGCCGTGATGGGTATTGTTATTACCATGGCATATATTAGTGAACCACCCGAAGTGTTGGGGCATCATGTTGGTGCCGCACTGGTGGGTACTTTCCTGGGTATTTTAATGGGTTATGGTTTTGCTGGCCCAATGGCAAATTCCATGGGTGAACAGGCAAAAGAAGAAGGTTTGATTTTAGGCTGTGCAAAAACATGTATTATCGCAACACTCAATGGATATACGCCACAAATTGCAGTTGAGTTTGGTCGTAAAGCACTTACTAGTGATTTGAGACCGAGCTTTTTAGAATTAGAAGAATTTGTGAAAGGCCAAAAGTAATATTTTGTTTATTAAATTTCAAATAAGAAAAGATCGTTAAGTGGCAGACGATAAAAAACAACCGATAGTCATTAAGAAGATCGTTAAAGCTGCCGGTCATCATGGTGGTGCATGGAAAGTCGCTTATGCGGATTTTGTAACCGCTATGATGGCATTTTTCCTCCTGCTCTGGTTGCTGGGTATTAGTGATGAAGCTATGCGTGGTGGCATCTCAGAAATGTTTAAAAATCCTTCACCCTTGATTGGTCCGGGTGGAACAAGTACTAGCATGATTAAACTTGGCGGTACTAAAGAAATTCCTCGTGGTGATGGTGAGAAAACCATGCAGCAAGCAGATATACAAAAGTTAAGCGATAATACTTTTGATAATAAGGATAAAAAAAATCAAGAAGAAAAACAAAAAATAAAAGATCAAGAAAAAGCAAAAGATAAAGTTGTTCTTGATCAGTTATTAATTAAATTAAAAGAGACCATTGAGAACAGTGAAATGCTCAAGGACTTTAAAGATCAAATGTTGTTAGAAGTCATGCCTGAAGGTCTGCGTATTCAGATTATAGATAAAGAAAAACGCCCGATGTTCTCTTCTGGCAGTGAAAAACTTAAACCTTATACTCGTGTTATTTTGCAAGAAGTTGCAAAAACTATTGCAAAACATGCGGATAATAAAATCAGTATTACAGGCCATACCGATGTATCTGCTTTTGGTAAAGGTATTATCGAATATGAAACGGTAGATGGTGAAGTGCTTCGAAAACAATATAGTAACTGGGAATTATCGGCTGACCGTGCTAATGCGGCACGACGTGAGTTAATAAAAGGTGGGATGCCATTAAAGCAAATAGGGCGTGTTGTTGGTTTATCTTCTACCGTTTTATTTGATAAAAAAAATCCGGGCAGTGCGATTAATCGACGAATCAGTATTATTGTAATGAATAAAGCAACCACTAATGCAATTTTTGAAAATGAAGGTAAGATGGAGCCGAAACATGGTGTTGCTGTTTCAACCGAACATTCAATAGCAGCCCCGGTAAAACATTAAGTTTACTATAGACTAATCTAAGATTAGTACCGAGCCTCAGTTAACGAGGTAATTATTCGCTGACAACTATCCCAACGTTGTTGCGTAATTTTTTTATCTTCTAACGCTCCCAATAAAGCACAGCCTGGTTCATTTTTATGGGCACAATTCCTGAACTTACAATAACCAACGAACGGTTGAAATTCAACAAACCCATAAATTATGTCTTCTGCAGACAGCTTTATTAAACCAAACTCACGTACACCCGGTGAATCAATTATATGACCTTCTGCATCTTTTAAAGGGTAGAGGTAAGCCGTTGTTGTAGTATGTTTACCTTTACCTGTTGCTTCGGATATTTCACCTATACGAGCATCAGAATCAAGCAAGGTATTAACTAAAGATGTTTTCCCAACACCGGATTGTCCAACAAAAATATTATTCTTATTTTTCAATAGAACTTTTAGTGGCTCTAAGCTCTCTTCTTGTTTTGCACTGGTATAGATAACCGTATAACCAATATCCTGATAAAGTTGTAATCGTTGTTTTAAATCTAAAAATTCCTTTTTTTCGAATAAATCTGTTTTGTTTAATAATATAACGGGGTTTAAATGGCTATTTTCTGCAGCAACAAGATAGCGATCAATTAGCCCTTCGTTGAGTTCAGGTTTATGTGCAACAACAATAAATACTTGATCAATATTTGATGCAATAATGCGTAAGTTGTTATTAATGTCAGGGCGTTGCAGTATAGAATGACGTTCTTCTATTGATGTAATGACACCCGTATCAGCATCTTCATGTTGCCATAAAACTATATCGCCACAGACAACCTGACCGACAGATTTGCGTTGTTGGCATTTAAATAATGTATTATTTTGATCTTTGATTAAGGTGTAACGTCGGTATGCCGCAATGACTGTACCTTGTACTTGTTCAATTTCAGTCATTTGTTTGAGAAAATTTCTTTGATTATTTTTTATAATTATAAAAAGTATTATTTAGATATTCAACAACATCACTTACGTGCTCTTCAGGCCAGGGCATACCAAGACTGTCACGACAGCGTTTTACCTGTTTAATCAAAGCCGGGTATGACTCAATGCGTTTATGTTCGCGAGTATAAATACCGGAACCATCACCACCTTGCATGGAAATATGGCAGCTTGTGCAATTATTATCGTGTAGTTCTTTACCATTTTTAACATCGGCGCTTACGGTTGCAGATGCAAAAATGAAATTACTGATAAGGCTAAAATGAGTAAGTAAACGAATCATCATCCTGGTCATCCTCGATATCGAATTTTTAAATCGTTAACTTATTTTAGCTGATAAATGCGCTATACGCACGGGAGCAGGTGGGTGTGAGTCATGAAATGCTGAATATAATGGATCCGGTGTCAGGGTATTCGCATTATCACGATACAGTTTTACCAATGCTTTAATCAATGTTTGTGGTTGGCTTTGTTCGGCGGCAAAGTCATCGGCCTCAAACTCATGTTTACGGCTAAGGTAAGACATAACAGGTTGTAGATAGATGCTGAAAAGCGGCATTACCATGCTAAACAAAATAAGTGCCATATAAGTTGATGCATGACTAACACCCAGTACAGTGTAAAAAGCTTCTTGCTTAATAAGCCATGCAAGTATTGCTAGCCCAACTAAAGTGATAACAGCATTTAATATAAGACCTTTACGCACATGATGGTGTTTGAAATGACCTAATTCATGAGCAAGTACAGCTTCAACTTCATTCGCATCTAAGGTTTCAAGTAAGGTATCAAAAAAGACAATACGTTTATTTTTGCCCAAACCTGTGAAGTAAGCATTGCCGTGGCTTGAACGTTTAGAACCATCCATAACAAAAATGCCGTTGCTGGCGAAACCACAGCGATTCATTAATGTGGTAATGCGCTCACGTAGTTCTTCATTTTCTAGAGGCATGAACTTGTTAAATAACGGAGCAATAAAAGTTGGGAAAACCCATGAAATTAAAAGCCCAAAACTGAGTAGTACAGCCCAAACGTAAACCCACCAAAAGGGTGATGCATCTTGCATTAACCATAGAATTCCACCAATTAATGGTACTGCTAAGACCAGGGTGAGGGCAGTTTGCATCAACATGTCTTTAATAAATTGTGCCGCGGTCATACGGTTAAAACCAAAACGTTGTTCTATTTTGAATGTGCGGTAAAGCGTGAATGGTAAATCAATAATGGCAGAAATAAACAGAATGCTGAAGATAACGGCAAGCCCCGTGATAATTTCACTATAGCCATAAGCACGTAAGAAAGTATCAATTAATTCTAATCCGCCACCTAAAGTCCATCCTAGTAATAAAACTGCACCAAAAACCAACTCCATTTTATTAATGGCTAATTTAGTCGTAGTGTAATCTGCAGCTTTTTGATGTTGTTCCAGCGTAATTTGCCCGGCGAAATCGTCTGGCACAGCTGCACGATTTACTGCTATCGCATTTATTTGCCGATTAGAAAGCCAAAGTTGAATAATAAGAGAAAGCAGCAGAGCTAAAATAAATAAAATACTAAACGTTTCCATAATAACCATTGTTTATTAATTAATTAAGATCGGCAGGCAGGTTAGCGTTTGCTAGAATGATTAGCAAGCTAAAATATAAAAGGGTTTTTTATGACACAAAATGCAAATAACTTAATCTGGATCGATCTGGAAATGACCGGTTTAGATACTCAAAATGATCTCATTATTGAGATCGCAACTATTGTGACGGACAGTGAGCTAAATGAGCTGGCAGAAGGCCCAATGCTCGCCATTCATCAGAGTGATGAAATTATGGGAGGTATGGATGAATGGAATACCAATCAACATGGAAAATCAGGCTTAACTGAGCGGGTTAAAAACAGCACCTTAACGGTTCAGGATACTGAGCGAGAAACATTAGAATTTCTGAGTGAATATGTAGCAAAAGGTGCTTCTCCAATGTGTGGTAACAGTATATGTCAGGATCGACGCTTTATGGCGCGGCTCATGCCAGAACTTGAAGACTACTTTCTATATAGAAATCTGGATGTGAGCACACTTAAAGAATTAGCCAAACGTTGGGCACCTGAAGTGGCTAAAGGTGTAGTGAAATCTGGAGCTCATCTCGCATTGGACGATACTCGTGATTCGATTAATGAGTTACGCCATTATCGTGAACATCTTTTTAAATAATAGTTGGACTATATAT
>VAPM010152235.1_pt1 | contig 14913 bp, 12 predicted proteins | sample 3395091 | NCBI WGS metagenome assembly VAPM01 (sample SAMN08290445, study PRJNA428436) | hydrothermal vent metagenome | isolation source: Deep-sea hydrothermal vent chimney 3 | place: Pacific Ocean: Juan De Fuca Ridge | reverse complement strand
TCCACCGCCGCGGCTGTGCGGCCACCGACAATACCAACACCGGCAACCAAAATAGAGCCGTCTTCCCGGCCCAACCCAAAAACAAGGCCCAGAACTCGCCGGGCTGCGCCAGCAACGCTTGGGTTACCTCCGCGTTGCGCCCCATGTGCCAGGTGATGAAATAGGCGAATACCAAGCTGGATATGACCATCGCTGACAATATGAAATTGGCGAACAGCCCGGGGATGCCTTCGGGTAAGACGAGCGCCCACAGGAACGGCATGGCAATCCCGAGAATGAACAGTGCCACAATCGGCAGGGCTATTTCGAGGGCAAAGTTCATTTTGAATTGTTTCGGATGCGGCGGAACATACGGTTCGATAAAATGTACAAACCGACGGATACCGCCGCCGAAATCACTGTAATCACAATCGGCAGCACCACATAGTAAACTGGACCCGATGTTTTTGCATTTATCGCTGCAAGCAAAGCGAGGAAGCCAAAATAGAGTGATGCGCAAATAACAGTAATCCAAACTCCTGCGCGAAAAGACAAAACCCGCCTTGTCTCACCGTCGTTTGGCATTCGGGCCGAAATCCAACTAGTTGTCAACGCTACGACCACTGGCGGCATCAGCAACGCAGTGCCAATAATTTTGACAGATTCCGGCATCAATTACTCTTCCCCTCCGCATACCGCCGCCGCGCTTCTTCCATCCGCCCCATGTCCCGCACAGCATTCTCAATCGCCACCTCGTCCGACTTATCCGCATACCGGAACTCGCTATCCGCGTAGCGATTGATCTCCTGTATCACCATTTCCACGGTGATCTTTTTGGTCATCTCACCAATCATCCCCAGCTTTTCATCATAGCCCTTGAACAGGAACAGATCAGGTTCCTCCATCCATTCATCCGGCAGCTCAAAATCCATCGCCCGCACCTTGACGGCGTCGGTAATGTTCTTGATCGCGCGCCCGGTAAACCGTTCATCGGCCGTCTGAATGGCCTTTAGGTAAATCCCCATCTTGGCCAGCGTGTTCAGCTTGCCCACGTCCTTTTGAACCCGCTCCCAAACCGCAATTAACCCCTCTTCATGGGGCCGGTCATAGCCGTCAAAACTGGCAGCAACCGCTTTCTTAATCTCCTGCGCCGCGAATAGCTCATGATCCCCCAGCGCGATGTCATGGTTCTTGCCCAACAGCAGGTGCAGAATATCAATGTAGTCTTCCCGTGTCTGCGGCCCGTCCACCAGAAACCGTGCCCCGGCCCGTTGCCGCAGCGCGTCATCCACGTTCTCGGGATAGTTCGAAAACATCCCGAACGTACAGTTGCCGCGCACCACGGTATTGGCCCCGGCAAACGCCTCCATCAGCACGGCGGTGACTTCCTGTTGACCCGCCGAAGACTGCCGGTCGCCGCGCTTGCCAGCCACCTGATCAATGTCATCAATCGTACCAAACCCGATCACATTCGGGTCCATCACCGACGTGATAAACGCCTTGGCGTTCTGCCCGGATTTTCCCTGATAACTGTCAATCTGGTCAATGGAAAAGTTCTGATACCGGAACGGATAGCCAGCCACCTGACAGTACCCGTTAATCATTCCCGCCATCATCTGGATCATCAGCGTCTTACCGGTGCCGGGCAGCCCGTCGCCCATGAAGGTAAAGATAAACCCACCCATCTCGGCAAACGGGTTCAGCTTGCGCTCAAAATCGTAGGCCATCAGCATTTTGGACAGCTTCATCGCCTGATATTTGGCGATATGATTTCCCACCACCTGATCCGGTTTCTTGAACGACATGATCAGCGAACCGGTCTTGCCCCGCCGCGCCGGGCTAAACCCGGCAATGGTCAGGTCATCTGCTTCCACATGGTACCGCGCGCCGCTAAACGCCCCCAGACGGGGCGCATCCGCCGCCCGCATTGCCACCTTTTCCATCAGCTGTTCGCAGTAGGCAAGCGCTGTCGCCACCAGCCGTGCTTCGTCACTGGCGAAATTCTCCAGATCCTGATCCAGCTCCCACAAACAGCCATGCAATGCCAGTTGCAGATTGTCGGTCAGAACCTCTTCGACGCTGCCGATTTCCACTGAAACCTCACTGCCAGATGACGCCAGTAAAAACGCCAGCGCATTGGCAAACGTGTACATCCCTGCCAGTGCTTCACCGGCCAGAAGCTCAGAAAACTCAGCCGCCTTGGCCTTGGCCAGCCGCCCCTCCAGGTTCTCGCGCTTCAACTCGGCCAAGCCGGTCTGCTCGGCGTAACCTTCGCCCACGGCCAGCCCAATCGCCAACGCCCGGCGCAACGCTTGCACCACTGTGGCCTGCACCGGTGACACCAGCGGATCATCCCCATCGGTTGCTTCTATCCTTTCAATCAGCCGCACCCCCTCCGGGCGCGCAGTCGATCTTGTCACCAGACCCGGGGTGGTGGATCGAAACCGTCGCCGGGTGCCAATGCCAGCAGAACGTTCCGGCGTAGTCTTGGTATTGGCCCCGGCAATACGCGGTGTGTGATCAATCCCTGCCAGCATCCCGGCTGCTGCCGCATAATGCCTGACGATTTCCTCTTCGCGCAGCTCCATCTGATCCACCGGCATATTCATTTCGCAACCCTTACATTTCTTCTTTTCATAAATACCCCCGCCGGAGGCCCGATTTTTCGCAGAAAAATCCCGCTCTAACGATAGCTCACGACCCGCCCCTTACTGCTCACCACGAATTTGCGCACATCGGCAAACCCCGGCGGGTCCATTTCTGCCAAAACCTGATAGGGGCGCTCTGGCAAAATGACCGATCGCTCAGTGCGGGTGGCACCTGTATCAATGCCCCGGCCTGCAAACGGGTCCAGCGCAAATATTTCACGCTCGGCCTTACTGAACCAGCCTGTTTTTTCAACTTCAACCCGTTCACTGACCAGTTCTTCCAGTGTCCAGGCCAGCGTCCAATCTTCCCCTTCAGGCGAGCGCGCTTCTTCCAGAACCTGACGGATCGGCCCCGTTTGTTTGGTAAAAGCACTGGAATACATCGGCCCAATATGGATACGTCGCAATCGCTTGGGATGCAGATCGTCAAAATCCCGGTCAAACCCGCCCGCGATGGTCACCAGCTTTAGCCCGGCCACCGATTGCGCCATCAAATGGCTTTGCACCTCCGGCCAGCGATACTGATCCTTGGGCAGGGCATTGCGCCCACTGTCTTCCAGTTCCAGCAAATATATCGTCGGCAGGTTTATCTGACTGTCATAGGTCGCCCAATGCACCAGATAGCTATGGCGCTTTTCGTCTTTACTGTTGCGCTGCCAAATTGCTTCCGGATCGTTCTGCGCCCAGAACAGTCCGCCGTTGCGCAGTTCTTCGTAATAAAGCCGTTGTGACAGCGTATATTGCAGCTTTGTGGGAATTCTAAGATCGCCCGCGATCTTACGGATCATTTCTGCCTTCAGCTCTGCCTCACTTGGCATGCCGCGCAGGTGACGCTCTGCCTGTTGTGCATCATTCGCCATCGTCATCAGTTCGCGAAATATCGGAAAACCACTTTCATGGGCATCAAACGTCATTGACCCGAAGACCGAACCAGCTTCCCGCCCGGTCATCAGATATTTCATCGACAACGCGCCAAACGTCGCCCCAATTGCCCGCAAATAATATCCGATGACATCCACATCAGTTTCAGACAAGCGCCGCTCGTCGGCCATTGTGGCTGCAACCTGTGCCAGATGCCGGCTTATCCGCTCAAATTTACGAAAATACCGTCGCGCCGCGAATGTGTCGGTCAGGCCAACATGGTCGCGCTGCAATTCTTCGGTGACATTTGTGTTGTCGCTGATTGCCACTTAGGCCCCGTACAGGTTCTTGTCATGCTTCTCGACAATCTTTTGAAACCGCCGGGCAAAGCGTTCGTCTGCCTTGGCCTTTTGCTCCAAAACCTTGCGGGCAAAAACCATGTGATCCTCATGCGCCTCCATCATCTCGGCCATCCGTGTGTTAGTGGCTGATCCGATCCCGGCCATCGCCGCCTGGGCCTTCTGATCAGTCTTCACACCGATCTCGTTGATTTTATGGGCGACATCCTGCTGTTGTGCGGTTTTCAGTGACTTGGACAAGGCATCGTATAGAACCACCCGTTGCTTGGTATCGGTCTGAAGCTTATTGATCAGCACCATCTGGGTAGCGGCCTGATTTTGCAGGCTATCAATCCAGGTTTTGCCTTTTTCAATATAGCGTTCCAACGTCTGGCTTTTGGCCAACATGACCTGTTCCTGCTGAACGTTTTCATTATATTCGCTGTTCAGCGCTGCCAATGTTGTTTCCAGTTTGGTCCGCGCGGCGGCATCCTGTTCAACTGAAATTTTACCCTCAAGTTCAATTATCTTTGGGTCCATCGCCAGAATTTTGGCGCGCAGACCTTCCAGTGTTCCCACTGTGGCCTCACGTTCGTCCAGCGTGCCGGTCAGGTTGGCTTCAACCCGTTCTTTTTGCTGGTTCAACACGGTCAATTGCCCTTCCAGCAATTTCACTATCACATCAGATTTTCCAATCAAATCTTGCAACTTGTCGTCAATCGACGCTGTGCGCATGCGTTCCTGACGCATGCTTTCAGATTTAGCTTTGGAAAAGAAACCAACAAAACTCTCCCACCCGGATTTGTTGCGCATCTCATCAAAGTCTTTGGAAAAACCGGTAGTGACATCATCCAAACCCATTATCAGTTCAGCAATATTGGCGTTCATCAGCTCGGTATGGGCATGCACATCGTCCAGCGTCGCGTTTTCGATATCAATCTGAATATCGTCTCCGGCATCCATTTTTACGCGCGCCGTTTCAATCCGGCTGGTTAGTTCCGATATCTTTGTTTGTGCAGCGGCAACCTGTTCCTGACTTTCCCGGATCTGTGCGTCGAAATCTGACATGTGCTCTCCTTAAATACCTCTTGGCTTGCGCCCCAGATAGGCATTCTTAACGCAAATTACATCGTCCCGTCACCCATTTTCCACACTATTTATGCCTGAATTCAAGTTATTGGAGCCGGTTTCGGGTTTGCAGCATTCGCGAAGTATCCCGCTAAAGACTAGACAAACCCAATTGGCAATGGCACCGGTATTCCAACACTACCTGAGGGGAAAATCATGGCCGATACCAAAACCGACTTGTCCAGCTTGCTAAAGGATCAAACCCTATTAGTGACACGCGCTTTCCTGGCTGGTGACTGGGCAGATGCAGACGACGGGGCAAGGTTTGATGTGACAAATCCGGCCCGGGGCGATGTGATTGCCAGCGTTGCCGATCTGGGGCGTACTGAATGCGCGCGGGCCATAGATGCGGCCTATATTGCCCAAAAAGGATGGGCCAAATGGACCGGAAAAGAACGCGCCGCCGTGCTGCGCAACTGGTTTGACCTGATGGTGGAAAACGCCGACGATCTGGGTACCATCCTGACAGCGGAACAGGGGAAGCCACTGGCTGAGGCCCGCGGCGAGGTTTTGTATGGTGCTTCGTTTATTGAATGGTTCGCAGAAGAGGCAAAACGTGTTTATGGCGAAACAATTCCCGGCCATCAGCGCGATAAACGCATCACCGTTATCAGCCAGCCAATTGGCGTCGCCGCCTCCATTACGCCATGGAATTTCCCCAATGCGATGATCACCCGCAAGGTCGGCCCGGCGCTTGCGGCCGGTTGCGCCTTTATCGCCCGACCATCGGAACTGACCCCACTTTCCGCACTGGCCCTTGGGGTTTTGGCCGAACGTGCTGGCATCCCAAAAGGCGTGCTATCGATCATCCCGTCTACGCAGGCTTCGGAAATCGGAAAGGAATTCTGCGAAAACCCAAAGGTGCGTAAACTTTCCTTTACCGGCTCCACCAATGTCGGCCGCATTTTGTTGCGTCAGGCGGCTGATCAGGTAATGAAATGTTCCATGGAACTGGGCGGTAATGCGCCTTTCATCGTTTTTGACGACGCAGATCTTGATGCGGCAGTTGAAGGTGCGATGATCTCAAAATACCGCAATAACGGCCAGACCTGTGTCTGCGCCAACCGGCTTTACGTACAGGCCGGGGTGTATGATGCGTTTGCCAAAAAGCTTGCGATAGCGGTTGGAAAAATGAAAGTTGGTGATGGTCTGATTGCCCAAACCACAACCGGGCCTTTGATTAACACTGCAGCGGTTGAAAAAGTTCAGGATCACATCAAAGACGCCACAGCCAAGGGCGGTACGGTTCTGACTGGCGGCCATGCGCTTGGGGGAACCTATTTTGAACCCACCATCATCACCGGCGCCACTCAGGAAATGACATTTGCCCATGAAGAAACCTTCGGCCCGCTGGCCCCATTGTTCAAATTTGACACGGTGGATGACGTGATTGAAATGGCAAACGATACCATATTCGGCCTGGCCGCCTATTTCTACGCCAATGACTTACGCCGTGTGATCAAAGTTCAGGAGGCGCTGGAATATGGTATGGTCGGCGTGAATACCGGGCTGATCTCAACCGAGGTCGCGCCCTTCGGCGGGGTCAAACAATCGGGTTTGGGCCGCGAAGGGTCCCACCATGGCATGGAAGATTATTTGGAAATGAAATATATCTGCACGTCGGTGTAGGGCGCTGATTATTCTGCGAATAATCATAAACTTTGGCTGTGGCCAAAGTTTTTTCCAAGGATTGACCACTGGCCTGCGTCCAATCAAGTGTAATGCGTATGACAACCAGTGACGAAGACCTCGCAGTGGGAGCAGCCGGTGGTGACCGCGATGCGTTCGCGTCTCTGCTATCGCGGCGCTATGATGATCTGTTTGCTCTGGCATTTCGACTGACGGGGAACCGGTCCGACGCCGAGGACGTCACACAGGACGTTTGCGCCGCTTTGCCCACAAAATTACGCGGATATCGGGCAGAGTCTCGGTTTACCACATGGGCTTACCGCGTTGTTGTTAATGCTGTGCATGATCGGCGCCGCCGTGCTGCCACCCGGGCAAACGCTGCCAGCGGATGGGGAGACTGGGAAAAAGGCCGCCGCGCCGAAATAGCTGAAGCGCAGGATCAATCCGACTGGCTGATGTTAACAATGACAACCCTGCCCCCCGACCTGCGCGACACACTGGCCCTGCTGATTGAAGATGAAGTAACCCATGCTGAGGCCGGGAAAGTTCTGGGGGTCAGCGAAGGAACAATCAGCTGGCGCATGTCAGAAGCAAAAAAGCAACTTCGCGTGCTGGCCGAAAAGGAGCTAATTCAATGAGCGATGAGCTGGGCAAATTACGCGTCGCCATGCGCGCGGCCACACCAAAGGCAACACCCGACAAAAAGTCGGTCGATCTGTCACTGGCTCATAAAAATTTTGAAACCCTCCAAGGATCGACACCTGACGCACGTCTTACTTCTGATCGCCGCCCAAACGGGGGGCTAATTTCAGGAGTAGTAAAAATGTTGCAATCCTTATCCAGCCGAGGCGCGTTAACCGCCACCACCGCCCTGGTCGCCGTTGGCATTTTCTTTGTCATCCCGCAAACCCGAAATATACTGACACCGCCCGGCACAATTCCCAGCCAAACTGAAACCAACGCGCCTGTCACGCCTGCCCTACCGGCGCCAGAAGAACTCATAAAACGCGACAGGGAATTCAGGGAAGCAACAGGCATTTCTGAAGAATTAGGCGGGGCCGTGGTCGCGCTGTCTGAAGCAGAAATTATCGCCGACGAAAGCCAATCTGCAACTGCCCGGACGGATCAGGGGATAGACCTTGCCCGAATACAGAACGCTGAAGCCGCTGTTTCGGCTGGTTTGGCCGCACCGGCGCCGCAGGCCACCATGCCTGCCCTAAAGCAAGAAACAGAATACTATGAGCCCCCCAACACCGAAACATTTGCGAATGAACCCGCCTCGCAGCTGAAAATCACGGCCAATGAACCCGTTTCAACATTTTCAATTGATGTCGATACCGCCTCCTATGCTGTGATCCGGTCCTCGTTGATGGCAGGCTATCTGCCCCCCCCAGATGCCGTGCGGATAGAGGAAATGATCAACTATTTCCCCTATGATTACCCGATACCTGACACTGGCGGCGCCCCATTTTCCCAAACCGTTTCAGTTGTGGCCACGCCCTGGAACCCCGACACGCAACTGGTGCATATCGCCCTGCAAGGACAAATGCCGGCGCTGGAAAACCGCCCGCCATTGAATCTGGTGTTCCTGATAGACACATCTGGTTCAATGCAGGATCCGGACAAACTTCCGCTACTCAAACAAAGTTTCAAGTTGATGCTGGGTCAGTTACGCCCCACTGATCAGGTGGCCATTGTCACCTATGCCGGTAGCGCCGGGCAGGTTTTGGCACCCACTGCTGCCTCGGAACGCTCAACCATTCTGGCAGCGCTTGAAAATCTGCGTGCAGGTGGCAGCACCGCCGGGCAGGCCGGGTTACAACAGGCGTATTCTGTGGCCGAGGCCATGTCCGAAGCAAACGAAGTCACCCGGGTCATTCTGGCCACTGATGGTGATTTCAATGTCGGTATTTCCAACCCCGATGCGCTGAAAGACTTCATCGCCGACAAACGCGACACCGGCACCTACCTGTCGGTACTTGGGTTTGGCCGTGGCAATCTGGATGATACAACCATGCAGGCGCTTGCCCAGAACGGCAATGGAACGGCCGCCTATATTGACACATTAAACGAAGCGCAAAAGGTGCTGGTGGATCAGCTGTCCGGTGCCCTGTTTCCCATTGCCGGGGATGTAAAAATTCAGGTGGAATTCAACCCGGCACTGGTCGCAGAATACCGCCTGATCGGCTATGAAACCCGCGCGCTGGCACGGGAGGATTTCAACAATGACAAAGTTGACGCGGGGGATATCGGCGCCGGGCATTCGGTAACTGCGCTCTATGAAATCACGCCCGTTGGTTCCCCGGCGGTGCTGAATGAACCCTTGCGCTATCAGACGGACCCGGTATCCGGTGACATTTCAGATGAACTGGGCTTCCTACGGCTGCGCTATAAAAACCCCGGCGAAAGCAAAAGTCAGCTGATCGAAACACCGATAAACTCAACCGATGCTGCCGCTGGTTCCGAAGCCCGGTTTGCCATCGCAATGGCTGGCTTTGGCCAACTGCTGCGCTCATCTGACTATCTGGGTGACTGGTCATGGGACGAAGCGATAGAATTGGCCGGCGCTTCGTTGGGTAAGGACGCCTTTGGCTATCGCCGCGAAGCCATCAATCTGATGCGTCTGGCCAAAAGCCTAACCGCGCAATAAAGGCAAACAGCCCGGTCGGATCACGACGACCGGGCTGATACCCCGCTGCATATTCAATGCACTATCCTTCGTTCCTACCAGCACGTAAATCCCAGCTAAACGCAGAACTTCCGCGCGCTGCTTTAGCATCCTGAATGACACGCCCAACATCTTTTGCCGCAACGCTGCGCGACCGGCTTTGATAGCTCCAGATCAGGTCCATATTGCCACCATCCCAACTGCGCGCAGAAAAATTCTGTGCAAATGCCGGGCCAGTGATTTCCGAATCCCCCGGGGCTTCAAAATCGATCGGCGCATTGCGAACCTGAATTTTATGCACAAGGTTTTGCGAATGCTGCACTGCCAAAGGGTCGCGCCGCTCACCAATTAACAAATCCGGATAGCCATCATAACTGTTGGCAGAGATAAACGGAAACTCTGCCAATTGGCCAAAATCCCGCAACTTCACCTGCGGGATCAAATATGATTCTGAGATTTTAATCACATTGGTTTCCCGATTATCATCCACAATCGGTGGCATGACTGTCTGAATACCGGGATAATTACGGGCGTAATAACTTAGGTAGTCAATTGCGATGTTTTCAACCGACGTCGCGGCCCAGTATTCCCTCTGCCAATTTGCGCTTTCACCTTTGAATTCGGTTTCAACCGTCAATATGGCACCGGCGAATGTAAACCAAAAACTCTCGGTCATTTCGCGGCTGTGTCGTGGTTTATTATTCGCGCCAATCTCAACCAGCCCACGCCCGCGATTGTCCAGCGGCAACACATATCCATAATCCGGTTCAACCGCTGAATTGACGCCGCCACCCTGATAAGATGCGGTCGGATCCATCCAAAATGTTCCACCGGCAAGCTCTGCACCGACAATCATGTGGTCAAACGGCTGGGTGCTTGGCAGCCGGTCGACAACACCATACCCGGTTTGCAGGCTGGCCAAAGCCACGCTCGCCTCAACGCCCAAATCATTTAGAATGATTTTCAGCAACTGCGCCTTATCCTTGCAATCGCCATAGGCATTTGCCACCACCGTTTCCGGGCTGCGTGCAAAATATCCCCCGGCCCCCACTTCAACGCCGACATAGCGGATTTCATCCTGTATCAGCCGCAGGGCTGCAAAGGCACGGGCCTCAGGGCTGGCCTGTGTTTCGGCAATATTGTTCACTTTATCACGCCACATCTCTGGCACAAACAGTGGCCGCGTATAAAATTCAGCAAGCGAAGCGGAAACATCGTTCCAGCTTTTGATCCCGGAAAATTCAATCGCTGTCCACGGATCGTATTCGGCAGGTGTTGCGCTATCGATCAACTGAGGGTTTTGATTCAGGGCGATCCACTCATAACGTGTGAATTCACCATTGCGCTCAATACTGCTGTTCAGTTCCTGCGGGGCATCGCTGAATTCTACAGCCCGGTCATCGGGCCAATTCACCACGACACGGTTCATCGCAATGGGAATAGAATATTCCATCTGATAACGGGCGGCAAAATTATACCCCGGAAAATATTCCTCGGTCCGCCAGATAAACGCCGCATCAACACTGTCACCGACAATGACAGAGGGAACTGACATATAGGCGGTAAGTGTGCCATCCAAAATGCCCTGCTCCAGTCGGGTTTCACGCCGGATCAGGTCCACTGTTACGCGGTCGCGCTGGTCAGTCCGCACCCCATCGCGGATCGTATCCAGCCGCACCATTGTCAATGTGTCGATTGCCGGGTCAAAATCCCGCGATACAGTCGCAATTGTCTCTAAGCCGCTGCGATTTACCGCCTCTGTGACCACTCGAATATATGTTTCACGAACAGTTCCAATCCATCGCACCTGACGATCCACCAACAGGTAGTTCTCGCCACCCTCAACATACTGGTAAAGTTCAGGATCCATTGTCGGGATATCAACAACATCAACCCAGTCCGGGATGTCCGATATCAACAAAGACTGGGCCGCAGCGGGCAGGCCCGAAACAATCAGAATAATCAGTACAAGAATTTTACGCAAAACGAACTCCACTGGCCTAAACACCAGCCGTATCTATGCGCAGAAGTTCAACCGATCAAACAAAACCGCTATTTTTAGTTAAAACGGGGGCAATTGTCGCCAATTGCCCCCGTTTCTTACGATTGTGCCAAGTTTATTTCTTCGATTTGGACTCAACGGCCTTGGCTTCAACTGTGTTGGCCGTCGCTATTTCAACCCGGCGTGGCTTTAATGCCTCGGGTACTTCGCGCTGCAAATCAATGTTCAGCATGCCGTCGGCATGGCTGGCACCAACCACACGAACATGGTCCGCCAAATGGAAGCGACGCTCAAAGGCACGGGTGGCGATGCCACGGTGCAGATAGGCTTTTTCAGCCTCTTCTTTGGCTTTATTGGCCTTAACAATCAGCGAATTCTCCCGAACTTCCACATTCAGTTCGGCCTCACTAAACCCGGCAACGGCAATGGAAATCCGCCAGCCATCTTCGCCGATCTTTTCAATGTTGTATGGCGGGTAGCTGGGTTGGGCGACATCATTTGTCAGAACCCGGTCCATCAGATCAGCTATCTGGTCAAATCCTACAGACGCACGGTGTAGGGGTGCAAAATCAAATCCTCGCATGGGTTATCCTCCTAAAAGCGATACCAAATTAGTGCCTTCCCTTTGGGACAGGCGATTAACACGGGCCCGGTATTGGCACCCGCACTGATTAGATAAGTAGGGGCTCGCACGGCTTCAAGTGCCTGCTGCCTAGCGCCCCTGCCCGTTCAGCATTGCCTGCAGCATGCCTTCAAACCCATACCCGGCAATGGCGGCCAAAGCGACCGGTTGCTGCTTGATGCGAAATCGGCTGGAAACCACTGCGTAAACCCGCATACCGTCGTCGCTTTTCACTAAAACCGGTGATCCGGACTCACCCCCAACCACTTTGCAGCCCAGCACCAGAAACTGGTTTTCCTCGGAAATTACCGGGCAGGATCTTTGACGCAGGGGCCCGCCCTCCTGCCCGCGATAGGACAGCAGAAACCCCCGTGTCGGGAACAGATCCGGCGCTGAAACCGGCAGCGGCGTTGCAAGCTCAGCAGGCACAGGCTCAACCAGCCTGATCAGCGCTATGTCACGGCGCAATCGCTTATTTGATCCTTGCGGCAACAGTAAATATACCGGGTGCACAGCTATTGAAGCCCCCGGGAAACTGCGCCCCGGCACCCCGGAAACAGTTGAGGGGAAAAACCTGTACCGTTCCGGCTCAATATAATCGCCCCCGGTTTTGCGCCCCAAAACGCAATGGGCGGCGGTCAGCACCAGATCAGGCTTGACCAATGTTCCGGTGCACCCGCCTGTTGGCCCTTCAATGATCAGACCAACGCCCCTCAGATCAATGGCGTTATCCTGTGACCTTAACGGGCCACCCAATAAAAGGGCCGCAACAAAAACAATTCCGAAAAAGTAATTCATGGCGCTACTTTGATCTTTACGGTCGAATGAATCTAGCCCCACCAGCGTTGTTATTGCTGCCAACGGTTATTCGTTTCGCACCAAAAGTGGCCACCGGATAAACCCCGCGGCCAGCCCTGAAATCTCGCAATACCCTTGCCAGCGGAACGCTGATATCCATGCCATAGGACACCTGCCGGTTGCCATTTATTGCCAGCGCGGAAACCAGAGAAACAATCCTTTGCCGCCCATTTCGCAGGGCAAAAACCGGGGCACCGCTTGATCCGGGCACAACATCGCAGGACATCACCACCAGCCCGTTCACCGCTTCCAGCACATTGCAGGATCGCTGCCGAGACGGGGCATTATTGCGACCCGCACCATAGGAAACAACGCTAACCTGATTACCTGCCCTGACGCCCTTATCCGCCTGAAATGGGTTTGCATGTGTTGGCTGAATGGGCGAGGCAAGGCGTAACAATGCAACATCATTGCGGATTTTATCACCCGATGCCCGGGTGCTTTGCACATAATCCGGATGGATTATCGCCGATTTACCAAACCGTCGCGCAATGGCCGCGCCATCGCGCCAACCGGCGCGAAATTCTATTAGTCGCGGCTCGGTTCTGACACCCTTGTCGTTGTCGTACAGACAGTGGGCCGCTGTCAGCACCAGATCATTCTGAATTAGAACCCCGGTACAGGTGGCCCGACCGGCAATATTCAACAGGCCAACACCTTCCCAGCCCCGGCTAAGGCCCCAGGTATCCAGGCTTTGCAGCGCAGTATCTTGTGAGAATGCGGTTGACGGTATCAACAACAATACCGCAATAGCCCGCGCCAGGTTATGTATGATCGTCATCTCATGGCCTCAGAAATCTGGCGCCGTCGCCATCGCTCTGGCCACCCAACCGCAAAACTTTAACGCCGGTTTCTCCAACGGGCTGCAACGTTTCCGCATTGGCCATCAATGCCATCAAATCCTGCAAGGGCGCTTGCAAATTCGTCCCCAACGCCACCTGCCTGCCACTTATGAACGCCTTGGCCGCGATCACCGATACAATCCGGGCCACGCCATTTTCGTCCACACTAAAAATCGGGGCCCCGGATGATCCGTAATCAACATCACAGGTCAATACCAAAGTCGCCGAACGGCGCGCCAAAATGTGGCAGACTTCCTGTAAAGCCGGGCTATCGGCCCGGTCCCTGGCATAGGACACCACCCCAACCGCCTCACCCTTGCGGGGAAACAACGCCGTCTCAAAAGGTTTGACAGACGATTTTCGGATGGGTCTGCCTAGCTGCAAAAGTGCTACATCATTGGCCACCCGAACCGTCTTGTCGGTGCTCTCAAACTCAAAATCCGGGTGCGGGATAGCATATCTGATGCGGGCTTTGGCATTGGCCCGGCCATTGCGCCAGCCAGCCAGAAATTCAATTTCGTCAGGATCATAGCGACGCCCGGTATCGCTGTTGAAAAGACAATGGGCGGCCGTCAGAACCAAATCAGGGGCAATCAATGCGCCGGTGCAAAACGATCGCCCGGCAAAATTCAAACGGCCAACCGCCTCCCAGCCCCGGCTGTCATTTCCAGTGAGCAGGGATTTTAATCCCGAACCGTCCCCCGCTGTTGACGCGTTTGCAATCAACGCCAGCAGGCCCGCAAAGATCCACGATTTAACCATTAAACCCTCATGCCTTCGTTTGACCCATAAGCATTGTGTCGGGCGAAATTATGACATGGGTGTGGATAAACCACGGGGCTCAGGCCCACCTGTGGCCCAATCCAACAGCTCAACGGTGTGGACAACCGGCACCTTAGTTCCACTGCCAATCTGGATCATGCAGCCAATGTTACCGGCAGCAATCACCTGCGGTGTTTTCGCCTCTAGGGCACTGACTTTACGCTCTTTCAATATACCGGATATCTCTGGCTGCAACAGGTTATACGTCCCCGCCGACCCACAACACAAATGCGCGTCCACCGGTTCCACCACCTCAAACCCGACCCGTTTCAACAGATCTTTCGGTGCCGATTTTACCTGTTGCCCATGTTGCAGCGAACAGGCCGCGTGGTAGGCCACCCGCAACCCCATATCGGCCCCGGGCAATTCCAATGTCTCCAATAATTCGCTCACATCCATGGCAAGCCCTGATATCAGCGCAGCATCCGCGGCCAGGGGCGAATTACGCAACACATGGCCATAATCCTTAACCGTGGTGCCACATCCCGAGGTGTTGATCACAACCGCGTCCAGCCC
>VAPM010080989.1_pt1 | contig 14950 bp, 12 predicted proteins | sample 3395091 | NCBI WGS metagenome assembly VAPM01 (sample SAMN08290445, study PRJNA428436) | hydrothermal vent metagenome | isolation source: Deep-sea hydrothermal vent chimney 3 | place: Pacific Ocean: Juan De Fuca Ridge | reverse complement strand
TTGGAGATTGATAATAGCTTGCTAACTCGCCCCTACTCTCTTGTTAATACGCCACAAGAACCATTGTTAGAAATTCATTTTAATGATGTTGTTAATGGTCAATTAAGCCCTCATTTAGCGACGTTGGTTGAAGGTGATACGATTCAAGTATCCGATCGTGCAAGTGGCATGCTGACACTGAATGAAATTCCAGATGTACCTCATTTATGGTTATTTGCAACGGGCACGGGTATAGGTCCCTTCTTATCTATTTTAAACAATGCTGAGCCATGGCAGCGTTTTGAAAAAATCATACTATGCTACTCTGCAACATCGATGGATAAACTGGCCTATATCGAAGACTTTAAATTATTACAAAAACGCTATGTTGATCAGTTTTCATTTATACCTTTTGTAACACAAGAAGATGCCCCTAGTGCTATTCATGCACGGATTACGACTAGTTTGAAAACTGGCGAACTTGAAAAACAGGCAAAGTTAGAAATTAGCGCTGATACAAGTCACATTATGTTATGTGGTAACACCACGATGGTGAGTGATGCGACAAGCTTATTAGAAAGTCGTGGATTGTATCGCCATAAACACAGTGAGCCAGGTCATATTGCGATAGAGAAATATTATTAAGTAGTAATTAAGGAAATATACGATTTATCCATTTGACGACAGTGCGCGTTTTTGAACTGAATAGCTTAGGCGCATATGCTGTGTTAACAACACGACGATGAATTTGTGACAAGGTTGGGTAAGCGTGAATGGCAGCAGAAATATCACCTATTTTTACCCCGGCTTGCATGGCTAATACAATTTCATGAATAAGCTCACCTGCATGTGGACCAAGAATTGAAGCGCCAAGGACTTTACCTTTATAAGTGACGAGCTTATAAAGCCCATTGTTTTGAATATCGGTAAGTGCTCTATCATTATCTTTAAAGGGTAAAGATAAAACGGTTACGTTAATTCCTTGTTCATTTGCCTGTTGTTCTGTTAACCCAACCTGTGCCAGTTCAGGATCAGTAAAGGTAACGCGTGGAATAACGCGGTAATTGGTTTTTTTAGGGAATCTAAAAATAGCATTACTAATAACGATCCCTGCTTGATACTCTGCCATATGCGTAAATAAATAGGGTCCACATACATCGCCACAAGCATATATGTGCTTTTTAGAGCTACGCATACGTTTATCAACAATAATGCCCTGTTTATCTATTTTAACACCGACTTTATCAAGTCCCATGTCATTTGTGTTCGCTTGTCTACCCGTTGCAACTAATATGGCATCGGCATCAACCTTTAATCCATTATTACACTCAATAGAAATAACATTATCTTGTTTTGAAATATGGGTGGCTTCAGTTTTTAGATGAATGGTCATCGAATCTTTTTCAAGTAGGGTTTTCAATTCGGCTGACAATTCAGAATCATCATTTTGTAAAATTCTATCGCCACGTTGCAAAACAGTAACTTTACTACCTAGTCGTGAAAAAGCTTGTCCCATCTCTAAACCAATAGTGCCGCCGCCCAAAACAACTAACTGCTTTGGTAATTCATTTAATGAAAATAAATCAGTGTTTGTAAGGTAGCCAGTTTTCGCTAGCCCTGGAATCTCAGGTATAAATGCACTCGATCCTGTTGCTATAACAAAACGTTTACTTTCAATAATTTCATTATTAACCTCAATCGCATGCTCGTTAACGAATCGTGCATGACCAAATATCACCTCACATCCATAACTACGGAATCGTTCCGGATCGTCATGGTGCTGTATGTGTTCAATAACAGATTGGATATGACGATTTATTTTATTGATATCAACGTTAGGCCGCATTTCATCAAGACCGAAATCCCCTGCGCGACGCATTAATGATGCTACTTTTGCAGAGTTAATTAATGTTTTGCTTGGAACACAACCATAATGTAAGCAGTCTCCACCCAGCTTTTCTTCTTTTTCAATGAGTGTTGTTTTTAGCCCTAATTGCGCGGCAACACTGGCAATCGTTAAACCGCCCGCCCCACCACCAATAACGATAATATCTTGTTTAGTCATCATTTTTCTCTGTTAAAGAAAGAGTTTTCCGATAAACATCATATGAAATGGGTGTCGTATTGTTGTAATTAATACGTTCACGCCTTTTTTCATCAAGCAGGTGATAACTTATGAGTGCTTCAACTGTTACCGCGTTGCTGGTGACGGGTATTTCTATGCTAAATGTTCGCGGTTCCCATCGAGGTAAACGCGTGTCTTTTAAATCAATAATAAATGGGCGCCACATAACAGTACGAATTAGTTTATTAGCATCTTCGTTAATAACATTATTATCTTTGTCTAATGCTCGAAGTGTCACTAAAAAATACCGATCAGGTGTCCCCGTGGGAACATAATGTGCAGCACCGGTATTGGCAATAGTCAACGAGAAACGACGTTGTTTAGGCTGATTAACATCCTCAACAAATTTTATAGAGAGTGCTTTCTTAACCATATCCGGATCATGCCCGCCGCGCCAGTAATGGTGACGTGCTTTTCTTATTTCTCCGCCCTTCACTAAGGCACGTTCAACCACAGGCATGTGACATTGCACGCAACCAAGTGATGCTGTATCAGGTGAAACTGTCTCACCTGTCTCACCTGTTTCACCTCTTGTCGTTATGTTTTTTCCAATAGAGTTTTGTTTGAAAATATCATCATCTTTTTTTAATGGCTGCAATGAATTAAGTAAGGTTAAATCAGCGTCAGATACATTAACCGATTTGGTTGATTTAATTTCAGCAACGGTGCCACAAGGTGGGAAACGGAAAAAAGTATCCCATTGTTCACCATCAACCACATGACAGCGGACACAAACCTGATTCGGATCAGATAACTTCTTCACCGGATGGGGTGCATTAGTATTACCAAGCACACCGACAATTTTTCCATCTCGATAATGACAGGCAGCGCAGGTGACCCCCTCATGTTGCAGGCTTGCATCAAAATCAGGATTATCTTCAAGAATAGGATCCCATTTTACACTATCGCGATAACCCAGCACCGTATGAGGTTGCTGACGATCTAAGGGAGTATGGCAAAGCCTGCAAACATGTTGCTTGCTATCAAACTGCCAGTCCGTTTGAAAGTAAGGATCAGTCCATGCCTGACTGTGAATTGTTGTTTGCCATTCATCATAAAATTCCTGATGACAAGCGCCACAGGTTTCAGCACTTAAGTCTCCCAATATAGGCGGTGTGTTTTTAGTATCAACAGGCCAAGCAAATTTATCCGTGACAACAAAAATATTCATTGGCCGCACAAACCGCCATGTAAAGAAAGCAATAACAATAATGCTTAAGCTAATAATGATGACTGTTTTTGTTTTCATATTCGACCCATTAAGTATTACTATTTATTAGTCATTTACCACAATATAGCCCTTATCATTCCAGCTAGTCATGCCATTACGAACCACATGTATATCTGCAAAACCATGCTTCGCGAGTATTTGTGCTGCTTTTGCAGAACGTTTATCCGTGCGGCAAATTGTGACGACTGTTTTTTCCTGAAAACCTTCTATTTCAGAAAGTCGTTTTTCCAGTTCTTCAACAGGAATTAATACCGAACCACTTACATGGCCCTGTTCACCAACATAATCTTCTGCAGTACGTACATCCAATAATAGTATTTCTTCGCCCGCATCTAATTTTTGTTTGACAGTTTCAACATCCATCATTGGGCCGCGACGCAGGCGCCCTATCAAGCCTGGCAAAAAACCAACAATGGCAAGCAATGCGAATGCCAGTATTATTTTCTGGATTAAACCCTCACCACCAGCAATCGCTTCGCGACCGGCATAGCCTAAATACGTGTAAGCAATTGCGCCAGGTAACATGCAGATATAGGTCGCAATAGAATAGTGGCTGAATTTTATTTTGGTTAAACCCAACGCATAGTTCAAAATATTAAACGGGAATAAAGGCACTAACCGAACAAAGGCGACGAACTTCCAGCCCTCCCCTTCAACGCCCTGTTTTAATTGCTTCATTCTCCCGCCGGCTTTTTTCTCAACCCAGTCATGTGCGAGATAGCGTGCCGCGACAAATGAAATCATCGCACCTATTGTTGCCGCAGTCAGATTGTAAAAGGTGCCAAGCACGGGACCAAATAATGCACCACCTGCTAGTGTTAGTACGGAGCCTGGGAAAAAGAAAACAGTTCCCACAATGTATATCAACATAAATACAATAGGGCCTGCACTACCGGCACCCTTAACCCATGCTTCTAATGCAGTGGCATCAAATTGGTCGCGATATATAATGGCTGCCGCGACACCGGCAACTAATAATAAAAATATGCCAATACGCACAATTTTATTCATTCTGAATCTCCATCGCCCCACTGACGACGATTAATAGCATAGCTTGAAATTTTTCCTTTAAACGGCAGGGTAAGCATGCCATGTATCCATGAAACATCACTAGGCTTATTAAATTTATGAATACCGATAGTCATGCCTTTGTGTCCACCACGTGGTTGATCGCGGTAAGTACCAAATAATCGATCCCACCACGAAATGTTAAAACCAAAATTACTGTTTGCCTCATCATCTTCAACCGAATGGTGGATACGATGCATGTCAGGTGTAACAATAAAAAAGCGTAGGATTGTATCCAGTGTTTTAGGTAAACCAACATTACTGTGATTAAACATCGCCATCGCATTGAGTAACACTTCAAATATAATAACCGCAACAACGGGAGGTCCAAGCACAACAATCGTTGCAAACTTAATCAGCATAGAAAGAATAATTTCAATCGTGTGGAAACGTGCCCCTGTTGTCACATCAATATCAGGATCAGCGTGATGCACCCGATGTAAACGCCATAAAATAGGCACTGCATGTACCAAAACATGTTGCAGGTAAATAATAAAATCCATTGCAATAACGGATACGACCACGGCGACTATATAGGGTACTTCGTAGTAATTAAGCAGCCCCCAACCATTTGCAGCAGCAAAACTGGCGACACCAATCGCCGCCGCTGGAAATAGAAAACGAACGATAAAACTATTTAAGAATACTAGCCCAAGATTATTCACCCAACGTATTGCTTTTGAGGCGGTTAATGCGCGTCGTGGCGCGACGATTTCCCACAATCCCATAATAGCGAGGGTACCAACAAAAAAGCTAATTCTAATTACTTTCTCGTTCGTCATTATAAATTCGTTAAAATCCATCATCTTCTCCAAACCCTTCGGTTGCAGGTCAATCTACGCATGCTATACTGAAATGACCATATATAATTAATCAAGTGATTAGTTGAATACTATAATAGCGCGGATGGGAATGATGTCAACAAAAAACTTTAAACATGATCTTTTCAGCCAATTTGCCCGTGTCGGCAAAGCCATGAGCAATGCTAACCGTCTGGAATTAATCGAGTTTCTGGCTCAGGGAGAGCGCAGCGTTGATGAACTTGCCAAGATTTCCGGGCTGACTGTGGCAAATACCTCTCAACATCTACAACTATTACGCCAATCTGGGCTAGTCAGCAGTCGTAAACAAGGTTTAAAGGTCTATTACAGCATCAGTGGTGATGATGTCATTCAGCTTCTCGATGCATTACGGGTTGTCGCGGAGCATCATGTCGCAGAGGTTGATAAAATGGTGAATACCTACCTCACCGTCAAAGATTCCCTTGAACCCATTCCTCGAGAAGAATTACTCGAACGCGTACGAGATGGCTTAGTGACCGTACTGGATGTACGTCCAGCAGAAGAATTTGCCGCAGGTCACGTGCCAGGCGCCATCAATATCTCACTCAGTGAACTGGAAGAAAGGTTAGATGAATTAGGCGAAACACAGGAAATCGTTGCCTATTGTCGTGGTCCACACTGTGTGTTGGCGTTTGAAGCAGTTGCTAAATTAAGAGAAAAAGGCCTCAATGCAAGACGCTTGGAAGATGGCTATCCTGAATGGAAAGTCTCTGGTTTGCCCATTGAGAAATTGAACTAAAGTAATTGAATTATTAGTCATTTTAACGGTCACAATCATTGAATATTAAGGGTTCATAATACATACTACCGCTATGCGCAAAAAGATTGCTAAATTTTTGATTCTCCTCATGCTGTTTTCAAATGCAGCATGGGCAATGGATTCCAGCGCCACGGCTTTCTTTGGGCATGGTGCAGAACAAGTTCAGATTGATAATGACAGCGACAGTCATCCACATGATCAACAAACACAACAAGATTTAGAACACAGTGACCACTGTTGTCATGGCGCAGCTCACTTAATAGGTATAACGTCTATCAAATTATTACAAATTGATGCCACTAAAGACGTCGCGCATTTACAAGCAGTCACCATATTAATTTCTTTTAACAATCTCCCCCCCACTCCACCGCCTACCGTCTGATTTCTTTATCGTTATCGCATACTTTTTAAAACTAAAAGGTATGCAATTGTTTTAATCGATTAGGAAATGAGATTTATGAATAACAAACCATTATTAATGGTCTTTGCCGCCACGGTTCAAATGAGTGCATTAATGTACCCAGCCGTTCACGCGATTGCTGATGAAAAAACAACGATAGCAAGCCCCGCTTTAACGTTATTTGCACGTAATGCATTACAAGATAATCCACGCGTGCAAGCAGCACGTGCGGCAGTTGATGCGAGTCGTGCAAGGCAAACAGCGGCAGGCAAAGCCCTTTATAACCCTGAATTAGAATTGGATGCTGAAAAAACCGATATTCGAACAGAAAGCATCGGACTTAGCCAAACGATAGATTGGGGTGATCAACGCGGTGCGCGCACACAAGTGGCACAGTTTGAAAATCAAGCGGTCAACGCAAACTTTCAATTTGTACGTCAAGATTTAGCAAGTCAGTTAATTACCGGATTAGCGGAATATCATACGACTAAGCAGCTTAATCAACTAGCTCAACGTAAATCAAAGTTAATGCAAGACTTTGCAGAACTCGCATCGCAACGTTATCAAGCGGGTGATCTTAATCAAGTTGAACTTGATTTAGCGCAACTCGCTGCCAATGAAGCGTTATTGCAATTAGCTGAAACCAGTAATGCGGTGGCGCGATCATTGCAAGGTCTGTATTCCATTACAGGCTCCGCAACGAATAATTGGCCTGGTTTACCAGAGCAATTGCCCTCGCTTAACTTTGATGCCGTTGATATTGATGCAACACTTCGACGTTTGCCCGAGTTTAAACAAGCACAAGCAAGTATGTCTGCATCACGAGCACGGGTAAAATTAGCGAGCAGTGAAACGACAGCAAATCCGACCATCGGAATTCGAGGCGGCCGTGAAGGTTCATCCAGTCTTGCAGGATTAACCTTATCTATTCCTTTGTTCGTTCGTAATAATTTCCAAGCGGAAGTCACCGCAGCGAATGCCGATGCTATTGAAGCGGAACGTCAAGCTGAACATGCATGGCGAGTCTCACATGCACGCTTAGTAAGTTCAGCGCGCACCTACTCGGTTACACGTAAAGCGTGGCAACAATGGTTGGCCACGGGTAAAACACCACTACAACGTCGTATTACTTTGCTCAAACGTCTCTGGAAAACAGGTGAGTTAAGTACCACTGATTATTTGGTTCAGTTAAGACAAACCCTGGACACACAAGCAGCCGCCGTATCACTACAAGGACAATTATGGCAAAGCTGGTTTGGATGGTTAGCTGCAAGTGGTAATACAACTAACTGGCTAGGATTAGAAACGTCGCCAGCTAAATAAGCTGAAGCAGACATCTACGTAGGAAAAAATTATGAATTTATCTAAAAAAGTATCTCTTATAAGTGGCTTGTTATTAATAGCTGCGGTCTCAACAACACCTTTTATCACGAGTGTTACCGCTTCTGGCGCAGCGCATGAAGAAAAAGGACATGATGAACACGGTGACGAAGCCGGTGGTCATGAAGAAGAAAAAGGTGTTGTAACAATAACGCCTGTGCAAATGACAACAGCGGGCATTGTTGTAGAGGCACTCGTGGAAAAACAATTGCATGCAGAAGTTAGAGCCCCGGGTGAAGTAAAACTCAATGCTTATTCAACGGTGCGGGTCTCACCTCGTATCGCAGCACAAGTTATTAGTCGTCAAGTGCGTCTTGGTGATACCGTGACAAAAGGCCAATCTTTATTAACGTTATCCAGTGTGGAAATGGCTGAAGCACAAAGCGAACTATTATTAGCAGAACGTGAATGGTCACGAGTAAGAAAATTAGGTCGTAAAGTTGTTTCAGATCGCCGTTACACTGAAGCCAATGTAAAGAGACAAACTGCCTATGCCAAAGTGCTTGCCTATGGCATGACCAGTCAACAGGCAGACAAACTCTTAAAGTCCAGTGCAAAGAATGCTGACGGCACCTTTCATTTGCTTGCAACGCGGGGTGGCACGGTTATTAGTGATGATTTTATTGAGGGTCAAATAGTTGAACCAGGGAAAATATTGTTTACCTTAACCGACGAATCAACGCTATGGGTAGAGTCAAGCTTAACACCTCAACAAGCCAATAGTATTAGCAACGGTGCAAGCGCTCGCATTAAGAGTGACCATGGTTGGATAACAGCCAAAGTGACGCAATTGCATCACATGTTAAATGAAAAGACACGTACGCTTGCAGTCCGCCTAGAAGTGCCTAATGAAGGTGATCAATTACACCCTGGTCAATTCGTCGATGCCTACATTGAAACCAATCAATCAGGAGAATTTCTTGCATTACCTGAGGCGGCAGTGCTTAGAAGCCCCGACGGTGACTGGCAAATCATGGTTGAACAAGATGAGCCTGGTGAATTTAAAGGTGTCGAAGTTGAAGTGATACGCGTTGCCAACGGCATGGCGATTATCGAAGGCATAAAACCCGGTGCACGTGTCGTGACTAAGGGTGCTTTTTTTGTTCAATCAGAGCTGGCTAAAGGCGGCTTTGAAATACACAACCATTAAGGAATACTGCCATGTTAAATAAAATTATCGACTTAGCGGTCGCTAATCGCTTAATGGTGGTATTGAGTTTAATCGCCATTATCTTTGGTGCCACGCTCATTCTACCTAAATTAAATCTGGATGCATTTCCAGATGTCACTAACGTACAAGTACAAATCAATACTGAAGCACAAGGACTTGCTGCCGAAGAAGTTGAACAGTTAATCACCTTCCCTATTGAAGCGGTGATGTACGCCCTACCCGATGTTGAGGAAGTGCGTTCAATCTCTAAAACCGGTTTATCGGTCATTACCGTTGTATTCAAAGAAGGCACCGATATTTACTTTGCAAGACAATTGGTATTTGAACGTTTACAAACCGCGCGTGAAGAAATACCGGACGGTATTGGTACTCCTGGTATTGGTCCGAATACCTCCGGTTTAGGTCAGGTCTATCAATACATTCTTCGTGCCGATGATCCTGAAAAATTTGATGCAATTACCTTGCGTAGTTACAACGACTGGATTGTAAAATTACTGTTAATGCCTGTGGGTGGTGTGACCGAAGTTTTATCGTTTGGTGGTGAAGTGCGTCAATACCAAGTGCAGCTAAACCCACGTCGATTACTTGCCTACAGTTTAAGCGGTGATGATGTCGCTACGGCCATTGAAGACAACAACCGTAATGCCGGTGGTTGGTATATGGATCGCGGTGAAGAACAATTGGTTGTTCGTGGTGTAGGTTGGGTACGCAGTGGACAAGATGGTCTACGCGACATTGGCAATATTCCATTAAAAGATGAAGATGGTGTTGTGGTTCGCGTTAAAGATGTAGCAAACGTTGATTTTGGCCCTGAAATTCGTCAAGGTGCCGTATCGATCACACGTCGGGACAAAGACGGTAATCCTGAACAACTCGGTGAAGTCGTTGCGGGCGTGGTACTCAAACGTTTGGGAGCAAATACCAAAGCGACTATTGATGGCATTACTTCACGCTTAGCGGCAATTCAAACCGCATTACCTGACGGCGTAACCTTAGAACCCTTTTATGATCAATCCAGTTTGGTTGATCAAGCGGTCAATACGGTTTCTAAAGCCTTGCTTGAAGCATTTATATTAATCGTGATTGTTCTCATGCTGTTCTTAGTCAATATACGAGCAACCTTCCTGGTCCTTATCTCTGTACCTATATCCATTGGTTTAGCATTGATGGCAATGGCGTATTGGGGGGTATCAGCTAACCTGATGTCTTTAGGAGGGCTTGCTATCGCTATTGGCATGATGGTGGATGGTTCAGTGGTGATGATGGAGCATATTTTTGGCCACCTTACGCATGCTGATAATCAACACCGTAAGCGGCAAACGCAAGCATTGGGCGATGAACATCCTTATGATTCAGCACATGATAGTCACGGTATGGCATTACGTATTAAAGAAGCCGCTTGTGAAGTAGGTCGCCCGGTTTTCTTTGCCGTATTGATCATCATTATTGTATTTGCACCACTGTTTAGCCTTGAAGGTGTTGAAGGTAAATTATTCCAACCAATGGCGATATCGATTGTGCTGGCAATGATTGCTTCTTTGTTAGTGGCGTTGATTGTTGTACCTGCATTAGCAACCTACTTATTTAAAACAGGTGTTGAACATAAGCATGGCTACGTCATGCCGCCATTAGAAAAAATCTATCGCAAAACACTTCCATGGGCTCAAGGTAAGCGTAAAGTAGTTGTTAGTTCAGCACTCGGTTTATTTATTGCTTCACTCGCCTTGATCCCTTTTCTGGGTACGGAGTTTGTTCCCGAACTAGAAGAAGGCACATTAAATATTCGTACTACCCTGGCTCCTTCTTCCAGTTTAGATACGGCATTAAAAGTAGCCAGTAAACTGGAATTGGCATTATTAACGTTTCCTGAAGTGATCTATGCCACCAGTCGTGTCGGTCGTCCTGAAATTGGGGGTGATCCAGAACCGGTATCAAATGTTGAAACCTTTGTAGGGCTGAAACCGGTGAGCGAATGGACCAGTGCCAGTAATCGACAAGAACTGCAAAAGTTAATGGAAGCAAAAATGGCCGCCTACCCTGGCTTGCTATTTTCTTTTTCACAGCCGATTGCAACACGTGTCGATGAATTACTTTCTGGTGTGCGTGCACAATTAGCGATTAAGTTATTTGGTTCAGATCTCGATATGTTAGCAACCAAAGGTCGTGAAATTGAAGCATTGGCAAAGAAAGTTGAAGGAACGACCGGTGTCGCCATGGAACAAATTGGTGGTGAAGCGCAATTAGCCGTACGCCCCGATCGTGATAAATTAGCACGCTATGGTATTTCGGTTGCACAGGTGATGGATCTGGTTTCAGATGCCATTGGCGGTCGTGCAGCAGGTCAGGTTATTAAAGGTAATGAACGTTATGATATTTATGTTCGTTTAGCTAAAGAATATCGTAATAGCGTTGAAGCCATTCGCAACCTTATCCTACAAGCACCCAATGGGGCATGGGTGAAATTGGGTGATGTTGCAACGGTTGCTATTGAATCAGGACCACCACAAATTCGTCGTGATGATGTGCAACGTCGCGTTGTTATTCAATCAAATGTTGAAGGTCGTGACATGGGGAGTGTTGTAGCGGAGCTTCAACAACGTATTGATGATGAAATTGACATGCCTGCAGGCTACACTGTGGTGTTTGGTGGCCAGTTTGAAAACCAACAACGTGCTCAAGCACGGTTGATGATTGTGGTGCCATTATCATTAGGCTTGATCTTCTTATTGTTATACTTTGCCTTTAGCTCAGTAGGACAAGCCATGTTGATCATGCTTAATGTTCCCTTAGCCTTAATTGGTGGGATTGCGGCATTGTTCTTATCAGGACAGTATCTTTCTGTTCCCGGTTCAATCGGCTTCATTGCGTTATTTGGTGTCGCGGTCTTGAACGGTGTGGTGATGGTGAACGCCATTAACCAACGTTACATGAGCGGAGTAGCGATTCAAGAAGCTATTTTTGAAGGTGCCTTATCACGTTTAAGACCAGTACTAATGACGGCAAGTATTGCCGCGCTAGGCTTAATCCCCATGTTACTGGCAACGGGTGTAGGCTCTGAAGTGCAACGTCCGCTTGCAACCGTGGTAGTGGGTGGTTTATTTTCATCAACCTTACTGACTTTGTTTGTGATACCAGTACTTTATCCGGTATTCTCTAAACAACTTATATCAAGAGAGTAAAGGATAAGCATTGAGCGCAGATCATCATCATGACATCGATGAATCAATGGGAGATAAGCGACTAGCATTCGCCATTATCGTTAATATGCTGCTGACCATTGCACAAGTGGTCGGCGGCATTATCTCTGGCAGTTTATCGTTGATTGCAGATGCCCTGCATAATTTTAGTGATGCTGCTTCCCTGCTTATCGCATGGGTAGCACGAAAGATCGGCAGGCAACCTGCCGATCATTTTCGTACCTTCGGTTATAAACGTGCTGAAGTCATTGCAACATTAATTAATTTAGTCAGCTTGGTCATTATTGGTCTGTATTTAATCTCTGAAGCCCTATGGCGAATTCACGAACCACAAATTATTGAAGGCTGGATTGTGGTAATTGTTGCAGGCATTGCCTTAGTCATTGATGTTATAACAGCAGTGTTGACTTACAGCATGTCAAAACACAGCATAAATATTCGCGCGGCCTTTTTACATAATGTCTCTGATGCTTTAGCGTCTGTCGGCGTTATTATTGCCGGTACATTGATTTTGCTTTATCAAACATATTGGGTTGACACACTCATTACTCTGCTTATCGCAGTCTATGTGCTGTATCAGGCAGCAACTATGCTACCCGAAACGATTAATATCCTCATGCAAGGTATGCCGGATACCATGACGATAGATGAAGTCGTTAAAACCATTGAAGTAACAGACAATGTTACCAACGTTCACCATATTCATATCTGGCAATTGGATGAACACAACAATGCACTCGAAGCCCATGTGGTAATCAATGACTTCTCACAAATAAACACGATCAAATCAATAATTAAGCAACAACTACTAGAAAAGCATTCGATTAAACATTCGACACTAGAATTTGAAGAATTACACTGTGATTCACAAGACTGTCAGTGTTAAGAGACTATTGAATATATAAAGTATTACTTATCATCTATGCTTTCAATTATCGGGCATCCATCTTTGCTACCGCGACATAAGTTAAGCAATAAGGTTAATTCATTTCGTAGTGTTTTAAGATCATCAAGCTGTGCTTCAATATCATTCAGCTTATCGGCTGTTAGTTGACGAACATCATCGCGAGCATTTTGAGGATCGGTACGCATACTGAGTAAATCGGCGATCTCGGCGAGGCTAAAATTCATTCTCTGCGCGCGTTGAATGAATTTTAAGCGTGAAATATCTTTATCGTCATAAAGTCGAATGCCAGATTCGGTTCTGGCAATTTTAGGTAATAACGTTATTTTTTCATAATAGCGTAATGTGTCAGCACTTAAGCCGAGTCGTTTTGTCACATCACCAATACGATAATTAGCCATGGTTATTCCCACTCAAGTTCCATATAAACATGCAAAGAATTGCGCCCCATTAACAATATCATAGCCGATTAATCGCTCATATGGTGATAATGGGTATTGATTCAAGGAACGAACATCCTGAATTTCACCGCCTTTATCCATAAATTTTCTCACTGCCCGACGCAATAACACTAAATAATCAAGTGTATCAGCTTTGGCTTGTTTGATATCAGTGGCATGACCGTGACTGGGAACAATGTGGTCAGGACCTAATGCCTGCATCTTCTTAAAAACAGTGTTAGTAAATATTGCATTTTAATTAACCTAGTATCGGATGATAAAAAAATATTCGTTAAGCAAGTAAAGCCCCGTTAGTATCAAAACGACACCCGCTGTTATTTCAAGTGCTTTTTGATGACGTGATAAAACCTGCAATGATTCCAGCCAACCCATACTCCATGCGCCTAAAATAATCGGAATACTGCGGCCTAAGGCAAAGGCTAACAATAATGCGAAGCCGAAACTCACTGAACCAATCGCCGCACTGGCTGTTAGTGTCACTAGTAATGCCGGTGTACAAAAAGGACAAACTGCAACCGAAAAAGGAATACCCAGTAAAAATGCTCCCCATAGCCCATTAACTTTACGCCCTCTTAGTCCAAACCAACGTGTACGAATATTCACCACGCCCGCCCACATTAAGCCCATGAGGATTAACAAAGGTCCTAAAAATAACCCCCATTCTCTACCCATAATATCTTTCACCCATTCACCGCCGAGTGCAGCAGCCACGCCCAGGGCAACATGAGTAACAACCAAGCCCAAGACAAAAGCAGATCCCATATATAGAGCTTGTCTTTCTTCACGTGCTTTAGTGACATACGCCAACATCATTGGTACCGAGGCAAACGATACGGGATTAAAACTAAATATAAACCCAGTTAAAAATGCAACGCCAATGCCCGCCCAACTCGCTGTTTGCAATGTTTCTTTGAGCATCTGGGTATTAATATCCAATGCGGGAACAAGCAGAAATAATGCCGTGCCAAGTAATAAGGTAGCGGTTAAGTAAGGACTTCCCTTTGCAGCTCTATTAAGAAATTCTTGCGCGCCCCCGGTTACCCCTCGAAAACTTGCAATAACCATCGGCAATGTAAATAAACTTGAGAATAAAAACCCTGATAATATTGCCATTTCAATTAAATCGACGGTTGCTGCCATACCCATTGTCACAGCAACAAGTGGCAGCGTGCATGCCGGCAATGTAAGCCCTAACTTAATCGCATAAGGAAGTTTATTGCCGCCAGGAATTAATTTATAAAATTCTAAATGCGGAATGGGTATGTAAGTAAATCGAGAAACAATATAAATTGCGGCAATAACAGAAAGTATAATGCTTGGTAATATCGGGCCCCAATCGGGTGCGTCGGTAAGCCAAACAGTGAGGCTAAACAAGGCTATTAACAGCATAGTACGACTTAACCAGACTGCAAATAAACGTTGGCAGCATGAC
>VAPM010359891.1_pt1 | contig 14960 bp, 16 predicted proteins | sample 3395091 | NCBI WGS metagenome assembly VAPM01 (sample SAMN08290445, study PRJNA428436) | hydrothermal vent metagenome | isolation source: Deep-sea hydrothermal vent chimney 3 | place: Pacific Ocean: Juan De Fuca Ridge | reverse complement strand
CAAGCAAGCCTGGTTTAAAACAATTGGCACTCATGAACTTGATCATGCCATGGATTATATCTGGGATGGTGATGGAAAAAATCCCAATGCTGCGCTCACCGTGTTCCGGCATTTTGACAGTGGCTCGGTCGCTTACGGACTGATTGGCAGTAACCCTGAAACAACCTGGGTGATTGATTTCCCCTTGCTTGAGCGTATCCATTATTTACTGGTGGCTGATTTTAATATCTATGGCAATATCGGCCATCGAATGAGTACCCGAATCTATATGGATTTCCTTCGTATGGAGGGTGAAGATTCGTTTCTGGCATTCTTGCCGGTCAATCAGCGAAAAGCAATCCGTGATAAATGGTATGTCGGGCAGCGCAGTAGTATTGATAAATTATTTTCTGCACCACAAGAATGGTTAAGTACTGAATCTGTAAAAGGTTACCAGACCAATGATCCACAGCGTGAACTTTACCAGCGTATAAAAGCTCGACTTAATCATTTGGCAAAACATGCCACAGCAATGAATCATTGCGGCAGCCCCGGTTGTAAAAAACGCTCGACAGAAACAATCGAAAAACGCACCGCAATAAAACGGGTCGATAGCGCCATGATTAAGGTTGCAAAGTTACAAGGTCAACAATTGCATTCTTTTCCAGATGTTGCTTTTATCCGAGTAAGAGCAGATAAACCAGAAGATGATCTTACCTACAGCCTGATACGAAACAAGGCATATAAAAATGTAACATCTTTTCTTGCTGATGCGCATGAACGTGATCGTGCAGATGTAGACAAAGATACAATGACCGTAGTCAAATGGCTGGAAGGGTCTTATCCTAATTTCTTTTTTTCTGTAGCTCTATCCGAAATAGAAATATTTTCCCAACGTTGTGCAGCAATACAAACAGCTAAAGATTATGAAAGATTTGTTGACCAGTATGGTGTTAGACGAACCAACCCTTTATTCTGGGAACTGGCCGACTGGTTTCAGGATAATGAACGACAAAGAAAACCTGTTTTGTCCGGCTTGTTTGACCTGAATCGCTATCAAAACCGTTAACAGTAAACTGCAATATAAAGAAAGTATTGAGCTTAATAATACTTTTCGGTTGCAATCTGCCCAGGTTCCCGACGTGTATGACGGCACAATCCACGCCCCTCAAGCAGGGTTGTAGCACCACTTACCATTTTTGAATTACCACACAACATAACATGGCTTGAATCTGCAGCAATCTTTAAATTAACACGCTTTTCAAGCTCACCATTTTCAATACTGGTTGTCATTCGCGCATTGATTGTTTCAGGTGCTTTTTCACGTGTAACGAACGGAACGAAACAGAATTGTTCAGGGTATTGTAACTGAAGAGCGGTAAAATCATCCATATAGGCCTGGTTATCAACCCTTTTTACAGAATAGCCTAATACAATTTTTTTAAACCGTTGCCAGGGTGTCGATGTTTTAAGAATAGATAAAAAAGGCCCAACACCGGTACCTGTTGCAAGTAACCACAAATGTGGAATATCCGGCACTTCATCTAATGTTAGCAAACCAGTTGCCCGCTCAGATATTTGTAAATTATTACCAACACTCAAGTTTGCAAGCCGGGGGCTTAAAAGCCCTTTCTCGACACGATTAAAATGGATTTCAAGCAGCGAATCTTGCGGTGTGTTTATAAGTGAGTAGGGGCGGGCAAGTAATTTATCATCAATCTCCAGCCCAACCTTGATAAACTGCCCTGCAGAGAAGGTAAGGGAGGAGCTTGTGCGAATTTTAAGAGAGAATAGATCAACACACCATTGTTTGTTATCAACAACTTCTCCCGATAACCATGCAGCCATTCTTTTAGCCTGTAATATATTTATATCTGTAGCATAGGTATTATTTTAGTCTACGTCTATGTTTAATAGTAAACAAATGTGTGAATTATTTTTTTGATTTTTTCACATCAAAACCCTACACTCAGATGAACCTAACAAGGAATAAAAATGGCAACAAAAAAAATAGTTATCATTGGCAATGGATTCGCATCATTATTTTTTATTCAATACTTTCTATTGTTACCTGTTTTTCCATTCTTTGCCTGGTTTCTAAGGCGAGTATATTCAAAGTGCGATATTACCGTTATTGGTAATGGACAGTTTATTTACTTTCCCGCAATACCGGAATTCATTACGGGTAAAAAAAATAGCACAGAAATAACGATTGATATCAAACCTTTTCTAAGGCGCCGAAATATTCACTTTATAAATGAAACCGTAACCGATATTCAGGATGGCGGGCGCACTATTATTACTAATAAAGGGCATTATAAAAATGATGTTTTATTTTTAGGCATCGGGCCAGCTTTTTTAAAGGATGATATTCCCGGTACCAGAGAGCACACATTATCCCCTTGTGATGGCCCTGATAGTATGTTGTTGTTTATGGATAGATTAAATTCATTGGACAATGGCGTTATCTATCTTGGGTTCAAGATAAATAAAAAAGACGGTTTTGTTTCTGGACGGGGTGGCCAGATGTATGAATGTGCCTGTTTGCTGGATTATGCCCTAAAAGAAAAAGGCATACGGGATAAATTTGAAATTCATTTTTTCTCTCCAGATATTGCAGTTGGTGATACCGGGATGATTACCGACCGGTTGCAGGAGCGTGGCATTATTCTCGATTATGGGTATGAACCTGCTGAGTTTGTAGCTGACGGTATGAAAGACCATGACGGCAGTTTGCGTAAAGCGGATTTAATTCTTTATTCACCCGGTATAACCGGTTCAAAGCTTGTTAAAGAATCTTGTTTACCCGTGTCAGCAGGTGGTCAAATCGACACAGATAAATATGGGCAGGCAAAAGGCCTAACAAATGTTTATGCTGCCGGAGATTGCGCAAACCATGAAAATCCACCACCGTGGGTGCCGCATCAGGCGCATATGGCACAACTTCGTTCTCAGGCGGTGGCTAAAAATGTAAAGGCCATGCTGAATGGTAAACAATCAGACACGACTTATCGCTATGAACTATCCTGTATTATGAATATGGAAAATGATGCCATGTGGTTGCATATGTCGAGTGACAATAAGCCACCATTCTGGAATATTTTCCCTAAGCGCTCAAAACAACTCATTAATGTAAAAAACACATTCGAAAAATTGTATTTGATTTATCTTCGATATTTTTAGCACCTGAATTTATTGTCTTATATTTATGGTACAGTCAGGTTTTAGTAATGTGTGTAGCATTAACTCATTATGTAATTAGTACAATCCTGTGTAAGTTAGCAGCAAGGAGATTTTATTTTGAATAGTGAGATTACACATTCAGGTGCATGGGGCATTGCCCTGATTATGATCGTAGTAGCATCATGGATTTTTTATCGTTACTTTGCACCAAAAACATGGCGTGAATGGGCAAGTGCAGGGGTTGTACAGGCATTTATCATTGCATTGTATGCAGAGATGTATGGTTTTCCATTAACCATTTACTTTTTGGCAAGATTTTTTGGACTCGATAAATTCAATCTCAATGCAAACCTCTGGTCATCATTAGTGGGGCTGGGTGAAACAGGCATGATAATCTCGATGTTAATTGGCTACGTCTTGTTGTTTGCCGGTGTCAGTATGTTTATAGAAGGCTGGCGAGAGTTGTTCAAAGCACGACAAAATAATCAACTTGTTACAACAGGGTTATACCGCTATGTTCGTCATCCACAGTATGCAGGCTTATTCATCGGTCTGTTTGGTGAAGGTGTTGTACATTGGCCAACATTATTTTCGGTTGGTTTGTTTCCTTTAATTGTACTGGCCTATTATCTTTTAGCACGAAGCGAAGAGAAACGTGTGCTTGAACAATTCGGGGATGAATATAGATTGTATCAACAGCAAGTACCGATGTTTATTCCACGAGCGGAACAATGGCGGCAGATGATTAAGCGTTCACGTGATTAAGAATACTTCGGCAAGGTAGTAACAACTATTTGATGAGCCTGTTCAAAATCTCATTCTGGAAGAAGTTTTTAGATGGTACGCCTGAGTATCTGGCTCGTCACTATTGGTGGGCCTATCTTTGGCGACCCGCCATCTGGTTTTTTGATCACCAGCCAGTTATTAATATGATTTTGTTTGGGCAGTACAAACATTTATTAAAAAAAACGTTGCAATGTCTTGAAAATCGACCAGTGGGGCGAGTGCTTCAACTCACCTGTGTTTATGGCAAGTTAACGCCATCATTGTTAAATCAGCTGGGGAGTCAACCATTGTACCTGGTCGATGTAGCAACCGCCCAACTTGAAGCAAGCTGCAATAAACTTACAAATACCCAACGTTCACAACTGCTGGCTGCACGAATGAATGCTGAGTCACTGGCATTTAAGAGTAACAGTTTTGCCACCATACTTATATTTTTTCTTATGCATGAAATGCCTGCGGTAGCACGGCAACGAACGCTTGCCGAATCCATACGAATATTACAGCCCGGAGGGCGACTGGTGATCACCGAATATGGCGAGGAGCCATGCTGGCACTGGATTTACCGTTTCAGGCCACTGCGTCAGCAGTTAACTTATTGGGAGCCTTTTTTAGAAGGTTTCTGGCACGAAGATATGAGTGCCATACTGCAAAATGAAGCAGCGAAACAACAGAAAGTACTTCGACAAATTTCATGCTACTCGGTATATGGCGGATTTTACCGAGTCATGGTTTATGGAATGGAGTCGTAAGCAGCAATAGCTCAGGTAACGCTATTCTATTCAGATTGAGGTATGTTACAAACAAATGAATTTCGAAATTGCAGAAATTGTTATTTCACCGTGGGTGCCTCTTCTTTGGGGTGTGCTGGTCGGATTTATCTTTTCAACAGTGGGAGCAGCGGGTGGCATACTGGCTTCTGTAGGTTTGATTTCTGTTTTAGGTATACAGAATCCCAATTTGGTAAAACCCATGGCACAGGTATTAACACTCATTACTCCCTTTATTGCCGTTCCTCTTTACTATAAGCAATGCCGGGTTATTTTTAGCCTGGCTTTAATTCTGGGAGCGGGTGGTATTATCGGGGCGGTTATCGGAAGTACGTTGTCAGCGTACCACCTTTCAGATATGGATCTTTTTAAACCGATATTTGCTGTGCTGGTACTACTTATTGCTATACAGATTGGCTGGCAAATATTCCGTGGCCAGGAAAAAAGCTCCGTACATGCAGATCGAGCCTCAAGGAAGTTTGAACAACTCGTTGATAATGATGGTAACCCCTGCACAATCGGGGTAAAACATACTTCATACTCGGTGCGTAAAATTAACTTTATTTTTGCAGGTGAGAACTTTTCCTTTAATCCATTAGTACCATTTTTTACTGGCCTGGGCATTGCTGTGTTCTCTTCTGCATTGGGTGTTGGTGGTGGCTTTTTACTGGTGCCATTTATGAGTATTGTAATGCGTTTGCCAATGTTTATTATTGCTGCAACATCTGCACTCGCTATTGCTGTTCATTCAATAACATCAATTACGAACTATATGCGCCTGGGTATAGAACTCGATTTCCCGTTGCTTGGCTTACTGTTGGCTGGAACCGTGGTTGGTGCCTTTGTCGGCCCATACTTAAGTAAATTTTTACACGAAGTCTGGTTGCGGGGCATTTTGTGTCTGGTGTTAATTATTATTGGGCTACGCTATCTTGCTGTATTCTAATAATTTTATACTCCGATATATAACTCCGCCTTGACCTGTGTGTTACACATAGGTGCCATAATTGTTATAAGCTTTAACACAACACCATGCCATCAAAAATTAAATGGCGCACCTTAAAGCCAGAGTGGGGCGATTGATTATGAAAAACAACCTTAGTAACGGTGCAATCCAGATTGCTGGCGCAGGTCCTGCCGGGCTCGCTGCCGCTATTACTCTAGCACGCGCTGGCCGTGAGGTTGTTGTGCATGAAGCACATGATGAAGTCGGGCACCGCTTTCAGAGAGATTTTCAGGGGCTGGAGAACTGGAGTAGCCCGGTAGATGCATTATCCGCACTTAAAAATATGGGGCTGGACTGTAATTTTACCGCACAGACTTTTGCTGGCGGCACCGCCTATGATGCATGGGACAAACCTTATCCGATTCACTCGGACACCGCACTGTTTTACTTAATAGAACGTGGCCCGGGGCCAAACTCTCTGGACACCGGTTTATTAAAACAGGCACAAGCATTGGGGGTGGATGTTCGTTTCAATAGCCGTTTAAAACAACTTGAAGGTGCTGGCATACTGGCGGCTGGCCCCAAAGTACCCGATGCCATTGCTGTGGGTTATCATTTTGAAACAGATATGCCTGATGGTTACTGGGTAATATGCGATGATGAGCTGGCACCCAAAGGTTATGCCTACTTGCTGGTAATGGCTGGGCGAGGCACCGTTAAAACATGTATGTTCAGCGGCTTTAAGCAGGAAAAAATTTATGTTGAAAAAACACTTCAGGCTTTCAAACGACTTGTTGACCTGGAAATGAAAAATCCGGTTGCACACGGTGGTGCAGGCAATTTTCGAATTCCTGACGGTGCCTATAGCGGAATACATCCACTGGTTGGAGAACAGGCTGGTTTTCAGGATACCTTATGGGGTTTTGGTATTCGGCTGGCACTGAGTTCAGGCATTCTTGCCGCACAAAGTCTGTTGACGGGCGATAATTATGATGACTTGTGGAAGCGTCAGTTACGACCACAAATGCAAACAGCGGTTGTTAACCGTGCCTTTTACAGCTTGCTGGGTAACCGGGGCTACCGATGGTTTTTAAAACACACTACACGCAAAGCCGATATACGACAGGCATTGTATAAAGCCTACCACCCATCCCGATTCAAGAACTGGCTGTTACCCTGGGCTACGGTACGTTATGTTAGTCGGCGTAAAGATGTCAGTTGTGATCATGTTAACTGCCACTGCGTGTGGTGCCGCCACTGCAGTCATGAGGTTTAAACTACCATGGCTTTCTTTGTGCAAGGACCAAGCAGCCAGAAATTGATGCCAATGGTGCGGCTCTTTAACAAAAAGACAATCGAAAAGCCACACAATGTTGACCCCAGCCGCATTGAAACAGCAATACATGATTCCGGTAACATCCAGGCTGCATGGCATGCAGGCATTGCTATACGGTCTTACCATGATATTGAACAATTACCTGAAAATAGCAGCCAGCTTATTGCCAGCCAGATTATGACGACAGAGGTTATCACTTTAAAACAGGACGATTCTATTGCTGCCGCTATAAAATTGTTCAGAACAAAAAAATTTCGTCATATTCCGATTACAACAAAAAATGGAACAGTGGAAGGGATACTCTCAGACCGGGATGTTCTTCACTACTTAAGCGGAATTGATGACGATTATATAAAAAACAAATCACCGGTGAAAGTGAATGATAAAGTCAGTCGTGTAATGAAGCATGAAGTTTTAACCGCCAGTGCCGATACCGATGTTCGCTATATAGCACGGCTGTTTGTTGAGCAGCATATTGGTGCCATGCCAATTGTTACTGATGGCAAGGTAGTTGGACTGATTACACGGAGTAATATTTTAACTGCGGTTATGCGACACTTTATTCTGGAACTGTGGGTCTGAGATGAAAAGCCTTAATAATAAACACCGAGTTGGTGTGGTACTCAGTTCCGGCGGAGCTCGTGGTGTTTATGCACATACAGGATTTATGCAGGCACTGGAACAACTTAATATTAAAATATCAGCAATTGCCGGTTGCAGCGCAGGGGCGTTAGTGGGTGGTATTTTTGCCAGTGGTGCAAATATGCAGCAGTGGTCGGATACCATTGCAGATATCCATTCCCGTTCATACTGGACTCCCGATTCCTGGCTCCAGTTTTTCTGGAAAATGGTTATTAAAAAAGGACGTGGGTACACCGGCCTGTCCAGCACACAGGCGGCAATTGATTTTATACAAAGTCAGCTCGGTGCGAAAACATTTGAAGATTGCAAAATACCCTTTCATTGCCTGGCAATGAATATCAGCCAGGGTACAAAAACTTTATTTGGTCGTGGCGGCCTGGCACCCCGCATTATGGCCAGTGCGGCCATCCCTATACTTTATCAGCCAGTAAAAATTGGTAATGACTATTATAGTGATGGAGCCACGATTGAGCTTGCACCAACCGATGCCGTTTGCTGTAAACATAATCTGGATTTACTTATCGTACATCATGTTGCAACGCATCTTGGCGGAAGTAACAGTCTGGACAAGGTGTTAACCCAGCCCTGGTCACTGCTTAATATTCTTTATCGCCAGTTATACAATGATCGCCCCTGGTATTTGTCTGATAAAGCAGTTTCCGAAACCTATTGCCAATGCAATTGCGGAGCACGAGTGATTGTTTTACAACCAAATTTGGCTGAATTTACCTGGCCATTCGAAAGCAAAGGCATTGCATTGCAAAAAGCATCACTGGAAAATGGAATAGCTTTATTAAGTGCACTGTAAGTATGGCCATCCAAAATTCATAATTGCTGCCCTGATGGGGAACTTTTAGTCTAAAGTGAAGTCAATAGATTACCTAATTGTAACTATTCTTTTGTGCGCAGTAAGCTACAATAGATAAAAGGTTCGACTATAAGATGGTAATTCAGTGAAAACACCAATAACAAAAATTATTTTATTGAGTATTGCATTGTTACTTACCCCGGTGCTTAACTATAGTATGGCCTATACTGCTTCTTACACCAGCTATTCTGTTGTACAGAAGCAAGCAGCACCATCCAGCCATTATCATACAACCTCAGGCAAGCATGAACACTCTGTTTGTTCGACTTTTAATAATTCAGAAGGGAGTGGGAGCCACACCGATAAACAATGCAGCATTTCATGCTGCGGCAGCTTAACATTCCTTACAACAACAGTAAGTCTTCTGGCTAATTTATTTTCACACCCGGCTTACTACGATAATATCCCCCCACTTGCTGCAAGCATAAACCTTGGTACTCAATTACCCCCACCCAAACTGGCATAACTTTTCTTTTAATAAATTAATGGCAATTTATCATTGTCATTAATATATCCATATTTAAAGAAGTCCAATAATCAGGTAAGGGTAATATAATATGTATACCGTAAAACAAATTGCAGACCATCTCAACGTAACATCGGAAACAATACGCTATTATTCCCGTCGGGGAATCGTTGAACCACGACGTGACCCTGACAATGGTTATCGTTATTTTTCAGACAATGATATTCGTAAAATAGATTTCATACTAAAAGCCAAACATTACGGCCTGACAATTAACGAAATAAGTATGATTATCGATAAGTCAGCCAAAGGGGAATCACCATGCCAACTTGTTATAGAAATGATTACCAACCACTATAAAGAAACACGTGAAAAAATAAAAGAACTCAAAGAGCTTGAAGCCCGATTATCCAGAACATTACTGGACTGGACTGAGTTTAAGGTCGAAGAACTGGATTCAGATTTAATATGTCCCTTAATTGAATAGTTCAGGTTAACCGGAAATACCACAAAATATTTTGTACTATTCAGGAACATGTTTAGATGTCTATAAAGTTCATTAAATTATCTTTTATTGGTTTTGTTGCTATCTCCAGTGTAGCAGGGTTGTTTATCTGGTTAGGTGTATTTAATGTAGCCGCAACAGAGAAGCACTGGGATGCAACAACATCTTTGCTTGAAGTAATTCGTGATCGTTCCATATCCACTCGAAGCCGGAAATTAACAGTACCAGATTTAACCGGTAGTGGAAGGGTAGCCAGAGCCGCCCCTAACTATGATGCGATGTGCGCGCAGTGTCACCTGGCTCCGGGGGTGGAAAAATCAGAATTATATGAAGGCTTATATCCTCAACCGCCAGTTTTTTATAAACGCAATCAGCTATCAACTCGCAAACCCCATGAAACTTTTTGGGTTATAAAAAATGGCCTCAAATTGACCGGTATGCCGGCATGGGGGATCTATAACAGCGATGAGCAAATCTGGGATATTGTTGCATTTATATCATCTTTAGAAAACATGACGCCAGAACAGTATCAGAAACTTGCAGCTGCGGGAGAGCATGAACATGCAAAGGGTGGGCATGGCAAAGGGGAGCCTGCTGCCGGCAATTCAGACAAGAGTCACAGGCTTACCAGTGAACCCGACAAAGGACACCATAAATAGTAAGCCGTCACCCCCCGTCCATTCAGTCATTGACTGAGGGGGGATAACAGGGCAGAAAATTCAGCAAATTCATTTCGTATTAACTGCGGCACTCGGGTCAACTTCGTACATTGCAGGTAATGAATGAGCAATACCTTTATGACAATCGATACAGGTTTTCCCTTCGTCAAGACCTTTTGAATGCTGCTGCATTGAACGCCGACCTTGCTCGGTATAATCCATCGACTCATAATCATGGCAATTTCGGCATTCTCTTGAATCCGTTGCTTTCATCTCCTTCCATACACTTCGAGCCATTTTTAAACGTTTCTTCTCAAATTTTTCAGGTGTATCAATGGTACCTAGCATCTTATGAAAAAGCTCATTGGTTGCTTTTATTTTCCGTACTACTTTATATGCCCACTCTTTTGGCACATGGCAGTCAGGACAGGTTGCACGTACTCCTGTTCTATTAGTGTAATGTATTGAGTCTTTATATTCTTCATATACATTCACACGCATTTCATGACAGGAAATACAAAACTCCTGATTATTAGTCATTTCCATTGCAGTATTAAAGCCACCCCAGAAAATAATACCGGAAATAAAACCAACAACCAGTAATGTTCCTAAAGAGTATTTAGCCGTTGGTTTTTTAAGAAATGCCCAAACAGCCTGGAGAGTGGCTTTAGTCTTTTTGTATACGCTCATAATTCAATCCTTCTTTAATTTTATTTGTTCATCAATTAATGACGCTTGATTGTTTGCAATGGATTGAATGTATTTTCTACTAATGGTGGTGCATTCACTTGAGGAACATGACACTGATCACAAAAATAACGGCGTGGAGCAATATTGGCTAATACATTATTTTCTCTGTCACTAAAATGTGTTTGACTGATTTTAGTTGCGCCTGCTTCTTTATAGTTAGCCCAACTATGACAAGTTAGGCATTTATTGAAATTTTTATTAATTTTATAGCCCTTGGTTTTATGAGGTGTCAGGGGTGGTTGTTGCACATAGTCACGTGAAATAGGGTCGCGATCATCCTGCCACTTCATAGATTTTGGTGCCTTGGATTGTGCATCAAGCGGATTATCTCCTCTTAAAGAGTGCACCTGTTCAGCCACAGCCTGGTTAGCAAACAAACCCAGGCTCAACATCATTACCGTTCCAATAAAAGTTGACCGTTTCATGGCGCAACCTCCTTTTTATAATAGTTAAATAACAAAATGTTTTAGTTAAACCTTTTCCACTTTTACAGCACACTTTTTAAAATCCGTTTCCTTGGATAAAGGATCAGTGGCATCAAGTGTTAGCTTGTTGATTAAACGTCCCGCATCAAACCATGGAACAAAGATTAAACCTTCAGGTGGCCGGTTACGCCCACGCGTTTCTACCCTTAACAAAATATCACCACGACGGCTAACAACCTTTGCTGTCATGCCACGACGTAAGCCACGTTTTTTTGCATCATTAGGATGGATAAACATAACTGCATCAGGGAATGCTTTATATAATTCTGGAACACGCCGTGTCATTGAACCAGAATGCCAGTGCTCTAATACACGTCCGGTTGACAACCATAAATCATATTCTTTATCCGGCATTTCTGGAGCAGGTTCAAACGGTGCAAAGATAATATTAGCTCGTCCATCTTTCTTACCATAAAACTTAACACCTTCACCTTTTTTAACAAAGGGATCATAACCTTCACGGTATCTCCACAATGTTTCTTTACCATTAACAACCGGCCAGCGCAGACCTCGTGTTTTATGATATGTATTATAATCTCCGAGATCATGACCTTTTTTCGGTCCTTTAGTACCAAATATTCGATATTCTTCAAATAAACCTTTTTGTATATAAAAACCAAAATCATCCATTTCATCATTACTGTACTGGTTACCCGCACTATCCATAATTTTTTGTTTTGGATATTTATTTACCTGGCCATTTTCAAATAAAATTTCATACAGCGTTTTTCCTTTAACATCCGGTTTTTTTGCAATTAAATCCGCAGGCCATACTTCTTCTACTTTAAAACGTTTGGAAAACTCGACTAACTGCCACAAATCTGATTTAGATTCACCGGGTGCTTTTACCTGTTGCCGCCAGAATTGAGTTCTGCGTTCGGCATTACCATAAGCACCTTCTTTTTCTACCCACATTGCGGTTGGTAAAATCAAATCACCTGCAATAGCGGTAACTGTAGGGTAAGGGTCTGAAACCACAATAAAGTTTTCAGGATTACGATAACCAGGGTAGGTTTCATCATTAAAATTAGGGGCAGCCTGAACATTGTTATTACACATCACCCAATAAGCATTAAGCTTGCCATCTTTTAGCATACGATTTTGTAATACTGCATGATAGCCGGGTTTAGCCGGGATAGTCCCTTCGGGTAATTTCCAGACTTTCTCCGAAAAATCACGATGTGCTTTCTTCTTAACAACCAGATCCGCTGGCAATCGATGGGCAAAGGTGCCCACTTCACGGGCTGTACCACATGCCGAAGGTTGGCCGGTTAATGAAAAGGGGCTATTACCGGGTTCAGAAATTTTGCCCATTAATAAATGAATATTGTAAACCAGACCGTTAACCCAAACGCCACGTGTATGCTGATTAAAGCCCATGGTCCAGAACGAGGTGACTTTCTTTTTAGGGTCGGCATAAACTTTTGCAAGCTTAATTAAATTTTCTTTAGGTATACCACTTAATTTGGAAGTATATTCAAGGTCATACTTGGCTACAGATTTTTTATATTCCTCAAAGCTTATCTTGCTTAACTTGCCACCTTTACCTGTTTTCTTTTTCTCCAGCGGATGTTCGGGGCGTAAACCATAACCAATATCTGTTGGTGTTTTGGTAAAGTTAACGTTATCGCCAATAAATTTTTTGTTATACGATTTTGTTTCGATAATATAATGCGCAATATAATTGGCAATGGCTAAATCTGTTTGTGGTGTAAATATCATGCCATTATCGGCCAAATCAAAACAACGGTGTTTGAAGGTCGACAATACGTGTACTTCACTTCCTTCTTTTGTTAAACGAGTGTCCGTTAAACGTGACCAGAGAATAGGGTGCATTTCTGCCATGTTGGCACCCCATAATACAAATACATCAGCATGTTCTAAATCATCATAACACCCCATTGGCTCATCCGAACCAAAGGCTCGCATAAATGCACCAACAGCTGATGCCATACAGTGGCGTGCGTTAGGGTCTAAATTATTTGAACGAAAACCGCCTTTAAACAACTTGGAAGCAGCATAACCCTCCCAGATTGTCCATTGGCCAGAACCAAACATACCAACAGAAGTAGGGCCTTTGTTTTTAAGTGCCGTTTTAAACTTATCAGCCATGATATCAAAAGCCTGATCCCAGCTAATTTCAGTAAACTTACCTTGTTTATCGTATTTACCATTGGTCATGCGTAGTAATGGCCTGGTTAAACGATCCTTGCCATACATGATTTTGGAAAGGAAATAACCTTTAATACAATTTAAACCACGATTAACCGGTGATTCAGGATCACCCTGAGTAGCAACCACTCGACCATCCTTTGTACCAATTAAAACGCTACAGCCCGTACCACAAAAACGACAAGCCGCTTTATCCCAGCGAATTTTATTATTGGCTTTAGCCATTGCCGTGTTAATTCCAGGTATGGTTATTCCTGCAGCAGCAGCGGTTGCCGCAATGGCATTTGTTTTTATAAAGTTTCTACGGCTAAGTTTCATAATTGTGCCCCCTCTGAAGCGTAATCACTACAATTGTTTGTGGTACATGATGACGCCTCTTCAACTAATACTTCATCACCATTCAATGTTTCAAGACCTTCATTATGTTGATAGACCATTGCGACAGACATTACGCCGGCTAAGTCCTGAAACTTCATCACCTGATCAGCTAATGCATTAATATTTTTGTGTTCGACTGTCACAACTAGTTTGCTATTTTCAGCTGCATGAACTTCCACGCCATTAATGGCCACAAGGCTTTTTTCTACTTTATCCGCTTGATTAGGCGCGGCATAAACAATCACTCCACTTATGTTCATGATGTTCTCTCCTTTATTCGATTAGTTTGATAGTATTCATCTTTGTTATTTTGATAAGATAGTTTAATTGCCTGTGCAGGGCAGGGTTTAAAGCAAGCACCGCAGCCTGTACATTTTTCAATAGCCACTTCTGGTTGGCTAACACGTCCAACTGCAGGAACAAAACTAATTGCTTCTGTTTCGCATTGTTCTTTACATACAACACAAACAACACCTTTGTATGAAAGACATTCTTCAGAGATAAGGGCTTTAAGCTTCCATGGGGGCTCATCTAAAGGATAGAACAAATCTTTAGAGCAACTTTTTACACACTCGGCACAAAAGCTGCACTCACCGTGGTTGAAGTTAATTTTGGGGAAACCACCGTCAGCTTTAACGATGATTTTTTCTGGACATATCGTAATACAGTTATTGCAACGTGAACACGCATCAACAAATTCTGATTCATCTCGCACCCAGGGTAATCGTATTGGTTGCTGGTGTGATCTGAAATTAGCCTTTAACAAAGACCTTCTCGACAACATGCTTCTTTAGCTACCTCATTAATGCATTTAGGCTAGGATACGGTTTAATATTAGTTACACCTTCACTGATTGTCATTGACCTATATCAAAGAATTATTAAACAGTTAAACACTAATATTTCTTCTAAGTGATTATTTTGTTTGGGTTTCTAGAAACCAGGTGCTTTGGCTAATCATAAAAATACTATAGCAGAGTTATTGCTTTTTGCTATTTTAGCCAAATCTATTTGGCGCATAATGTATATTATGTTAAAT
>VAPM010320703.1_pt1 | contig 14992 bp, 5 predicted proteins | sample 3395091 | NCBI WGS metagenome assembly VAPM01 (sample SAMN08290445, study PRJNA428436) | hydrothermal vent metagenome | isolation source: Deep-sea hydrothermal vent chimney 3 | place: Pacific Ocean: Juan De Fuca Ridge | reverse complement strand
TCCTGGCCATAGCTTAGCTGACGCCGGTTAATGACTCGTCCAGTGGTACTGTCACGCACCTCTATCGACAGGGTTTCAGACCCAAGTGAAATATCCTGTTGGCTTAGAAAATAGATGGAACCGCCGGTTCCCTGGAACACGTCACGCCCCGGCAGATTGTCCGGTTGCGCCGCATAAAGAGATACCGCAACACGCGCTTCACCTTGGCTGGTTTGAGCCGGCGATGCCCATTCGGCCTGCGCCCCATAGAGCGTACGCTCGTTGCGCAGGAAATGAGATCCATTCACCTGAGCCCGGTAATTTCCCCAAAGGAAGAAATTCTGGTTCCGTTCGACCTTTAGATAAAATTTCCCGGATGTGGGCGCATTTTCCAACAACGTGGAATCGTCGCCGTAAGTCGGGTACAAGTCGTCCGGATCAATCCGCAACAGCATCGAACGTGGATCACGTTCGTTCAGTGTCGTGAACAAACTATCGATACCCTCTTCGCCGGTATCAGCAGACGCGGTGATAGTGTAACCGCCTTGTGTTGTTCCTTTGGCGTAAAATCCCAAACGCCCGCTGTCATAGTTTGCCGAAACATTGGACGTTTTGTTGCGGTTGATTCCAAAGGTTAAATCAGCTGTTGCTACATAGAACCATTCGGAACTTGGAATTTCGACATCGCGGATCAGGTGAAGGTTTTGCCCCCCTGTCGCCACGTCAACAGAAACCGCATGCATGCCAGCAGGCAGGATACGATTGATCACGAAATTTCCCTGGGCATCCGCGCGGACCGTTTCACCCAATGTCTGAATTGTTGCACCGGGGGACAGCTGATTACTGGACACTGTTATAGAACCGCCACGAACCGGAATACGCCGCCGTGCTGTACGATCTGTACCTTCTTCAGGTGGATCGGTTAGGACATCATCCTGATTATTTCCGCCATTCAGTGACCGGCTACTTAGGTTCAGGCCAAAGGTTTCGTCATAGCGCCCGGATCGGTCATAGACACGATGAACGGCAATCAGATCTTCGCCCTCTGGAAGGGCGATCTGTGTCTGGCCGTTTGGTTTGATCGGTACAATTGCAACCGTTCGCGCACCACCGCTGGCACCCAGATCAATGATCCTGACTTCGCCCCTTTGCAACCAATGGGGATAGTTGGTTTGGCTTTCAAATGTGACCAGATCACCAGCCCGATAGAACTGTCGCGGACCGGCGGTAACCAGATCTAGGCGCGGCGTTGTACCTAACCCGTCAAAACGTACCTGAATATCAGCAGCTTCCAGTGCAATATCCTGACGTCGCAATGTGCCCACAAGGCCAAGATCACCGCTTTGCGGAATGCCGTCGACCAGAATTGTAAATCCCTGGTCGGGGCGTCGACCAGAACGCAGGATTTCCGTGTTTTTGCCAACCGGAATTCGCACGACGGTATTTGCATCCGCCCGCGTACAACCGTTTGGTAAAACTCCGTTCACCAGCTCGCAATTCTGAGCCATGGTCGGTTGCGCGCCAAATATTATTGCCAGGGCAGTTGCCCCCAACAAGGTACCGGTGGCGATTTTTTGGTTTTTACTGGTCATGTTACTCATCCTCACTGCAGCCGCTTGATTGTACGTTCAATCAACAAGCGGTAACGCCCTTGGTTCGGCCAGGACTTACGCAACAGTTTTTCAACAATAGTGGTTCTAGCCCGTGCGACTGCAGTGCTTTCAGAGCTAACAAAATAGCTTAACCGGATCACGGAAGGCGTTGCGTCGTATTGGGCAATCAATGACGCAATTCCAGCTTTCAAATCTTCGCTTAACCCTATGGTTCCGTCAGCCGCTGTTACGAAGGCAGAAGCAGTCAAGTCAATGTCGATGACATTGGTCAGAGCCGCACCAAAGTTCAGGCGTGCGATCTTACCGGCTGTCAGGCGTATGACCCGTGGGTTCTCGGTTGTTACTCGATATCCCGAAGGCAACGACCGCGTATCCAGTTTCAACAGGAAGTTGGAACCAGTGGCCGCTGGCAGTTCTGCACAGGGAACATTGAAGCGCCCAAATTCATCGGTAGTGATTAGAACCCCACTGATAGTGGCCAGACGCACCCCTGGGAGGCCAGGTTCATCTTCGCCCTGATATCCATCAATATCGACATCATCGAACACTTTGCCAATTACATCCGAACAGTCGAAGACATGCTCTGGAATGATCCTTACGACAGCGGCTGCGACATTCGAAACCGTTGCCCCCGTAGCCGGATTGAAAAGGTGGGTAGTATTGCTCAGCGTTCCTGCTCCGTTACCAGGAACAACACGCGCATCAAAGGTAATCAAAAGCGGTGTCGCGCTAGACACGGTTTGACCCGGCCAGCTAAGAGTCTGACCTGTCTGGATGGGATCCAAAGGACCGCCGTTAACCGTCGCGGTCCCGGCGATGTATACTACTCCGGCTGGAAGCTCATCAATGGCGGTAACATTTACAATCGGAACGGCGCGAACCGTAGTGAATTGCAATGTATAGGTAACGGTTTCTCCGCGTTTAACTTCGGTTTTATCAACGACTTTTGTTGCCACTACCGGGACTGAAAAAGCGGATACCCCCAAGACGAACAATGTGGGGTCGTTGGTCGGATCACCATCTGTGCCGCCGACCAGATCACCAGTTTCACCGGTTTCGTTTCCTGGATCCGAAACGTCAGTCACTGGCGCAACAGGCGTACCATTGGGAAGATTTGGCGGTGTGCCTGCCGTGTCAGCAGAGTTCTGGACACCACCGGCTGTTACATCCGCCGGTGTGATAACGTATCCGGCAGTAAACGTGGTACTGTCAGATGCCCCAGGTGCAAGGCTGGCAATCGCCGAACCCGTTGCCGAAACAACGCTCACCAGTGGGTCGTTGACGTTGATATTGGTCAAGGTGACGTTGCCGGCGTTGGTCAATGTAAACGCATAGTTAATTGTGTCCCCGGCATCAGTAACGCCGTTGCCATTTGTATCCGACACACCTGTGATTACTTTGGTCAGCTGGATGACGGCCGATTGTGCGATCAGTTGTACCGTCGGATCATTGGTAGGGTCACCATCCGTCGTGCCGGTCAGACCCGGCGTTTCAGTGGTCTCATCACCAGCGTCCGATATATCAGTTACAGGCGTTGCAGCAGAACCATCCGGCAGGTTTGGCGGCGTGCCTGTAGCGGTGGCTGTGTTTTCAACACCACCTGCATCCGCATCGGCCACCTGAATTATGTAACTTGCTGTAAAGGCAGATGTATCGGTTGCCCCAGGGGCCAGACTGGCCAAAGTTCCGGCGACCGTCACTTTGGGATCGGCGATCGTAACCGGCGCAAGTGTCACGTTACCTGTGTTGGTGACCGCGAATGCATAGTTAATGGTGTCTCCAGCGTCGGTGATCCCGTTGCCATTGGTATCCGTGACACTGCTGATTGTTTTGGTCAGCTGGATACCGGCGCTTGGAGCCAGCAACTGAATAGTCGGATCATTGGTCGGATCACCGTCAGTGGTTCCGTCCAGCGCCGGCGTTTCAGTGGTTTCATTCCCCGCGTCCGAGATATCAGTAACAGGTGTCGCTGCAGATCCATCCGGCAGGTTCGGTGGCGTACCTGTTGCGGTCGCGGTATTTTCAACACCACCCGCATCAAAGTCACCGGGTTGAATAACATAGCTGGCCGTAAAGGCCGCGGCATCTGTCGCACCTGCGGCAAGGCTGGCCAACGTCCCGGCAACTGTCACTTTGGCGTCCGTGATCGTAACCGGCGCCAGGGTGACAACCCCGGTATTGGTGACGGAAAACGCATAGTTGATTGTATCGCCTGCATCGGTAATGCCGTTGCCGTTGGTATCGGCAACCGAACTGATGGTTTTGGTCAGCTGAATACCACCGGTCTGCGCCAACAGTTGAACGGTTGGATCGTTGGTGGGATCGCCATCGGTGGTGCCGTTCAGTGAAGGCGTTTCAGTGGTTTCATCACCGGCATCGGACATATCCGTTGCAGGTGTACCTGCGGAACCATCGGGTTTGTTTGGCGGCGTGCCTGTGGCAATCGCGGTGTTGTCCACCCCGCCGGCATTCATATCAGCTGGCAGGATCACATAACTGGCCGTAAAGGCCGCGGCATCTGTCGCACCTGCGGCAAGGCTGGCCAGCGAACCGGCAACCGTCACTTTGGGGTCAGAAATCGTAACTGGTGCCAATGTGACAATACCGGTGTTGGTGACTGAGAAGGCATAGTTGATGGTATCGCCAGCGTCGGTAATGCCGTTGCCATTGGTGTCGACAACCGAACTGATGGTTTTGGTCAGTCGGATACCACCGGTCTGCGCAATCAATTGCACGGTTGGGTCATTGGTGGGGTCACCATCTGTGGTGCCGGTCAGCCCCGGTGTTTCAGTGGTCTCATCACCCGCATCAGACACGTCGGTTACTGGTGTCGCAGCCGAGCCATCTGGCAGGTTGGGTGGTGTACCGCTTGCGGTTGCGGTGTTTTCCACGCCACCCGCATTCACGTCGATAGGTTGAATTGCATAGGTCGCCGTGAACGTCGAATTATCAATCGCCCCAGCGGCCAGACTGGCCAACGTCCCAACAACCGAGACCTTAGGGTCAGTGATCGTAACAGGGGCAAGGGTAACAACGCCGGTGTTTTCAACAGTAAATACATAATGGATGACGTCGCCCGCGTCGGTGATGGAATTGCCATTGGTGTCGGTGACGCTACCGATTGTTTTTGTCAGTTTGATCCCGCCAGTTTGTGCCAACAACTGTACGGTTGGGTCATTGGTTGGATCGCCATCGGTGCTGCCATTCAGCGCCGGGGTTTCAACGGCCTCGTTACCGGCATCAGACACATCAGTTACCGGAACCGCAGCACCCCCGCTTGGTGGCGGTGGAGGTGTACCAGTGGCGGTGGCTGTATTTTCAACACCACCTGCATTCATATCCGATGACAAAATTGTATAGGTCGCCGTGAAGGCCGCAGTATTTGTTAAGCCAGCCCCCAGCGTCGCCAACGAACCAGCCATCGTAACCTTGGCATCTGCAACCGTCACCGGTGTTAGTGTTACGTTACCAGTGTTGGTGACTGCGAACGCATAGTTGATAATATCGCCCGCATCGTTGATCCCGTTGGAATTAACGTCCGTGATTGTACTGATGGTTTTTGTCAGCTGAATGCCCGAAATCTGGGTCAGGAAAACCGTGGGATCATTGGTAGCATCGCCATCGGTCCCGCCGGTCAGATTTGGGGTTTCCGTGGCTTCATTGCCAACACCGCTGTCAGACACATCAGTGACATCGTTTGTGCCACTGGGCGAAGACCCGGTCACAAGTGCCGTGTTTTCGACGCCGCCGGCGGTAATATCCGCAGCCTGCAAAACATATGTCGCCGTGAAGGTGGAATTGTCTGTACCACTTGGTGCGAGCGATGCAATCGGGCCTCCGGCCATTGTGGCCTTAGGATCGGTCACGGTAATATTGGTCAGCGGCAGATTGCCGGTGTTTGTAACCACGAAGGTATAGCTGACAGTGTCTCCAGCGTCGATCAGCCCAGAACCGTTGGTGTCGGCACTACCGGAAACGGTTTTGCTTAGCTGAAGGCCGGGGGTGCCGGGGGTAAACGCCACGTTTGCCGAAGCCGGCGGCGTGGTCCCTGCGGCACTTGTCAACGCTCCAGTGGTATTCGTGTAAGCACCCGGCGTTGCAGATGTAACATCAACCGTAACAGTACAGGACCCGTTGGCAGGAATGCTGCCATAGTGCAGCTTGAAGCCGGTATCACCAGCGGCCACCAAAGCGTTCGTATTTCCAGAAAGGTTCCGGACACGCGAACCTGGGCATGATGTTGCGGCATTGGGTGTTGGGGCAACAACCATAGCACCCGGAACAAACGGGAAATTATCCGTCAGGGCGTTGATCGTCATTGAAACAGCGGCACTGTTCGGGTTGCTTAATGTCACCGTCATGGTGACCGGGCCGTATACGGTTTGCGAGGGAACCGAAAATGTCTTGGCCATGGTTACAGGCGCTAGCACAGTCAGGTTTGCCGAATTGGAAGGCGTGCCGGGTGAACTGGTCTGGTTTGTATCCGCACCACTTGTCTGGTTTGGGTGGGTGCCAATTTGGGTCGAAGTGACCGGGATATAGATAAAGCAGTTACCACTTGGCGGTATTGAGATGCCTGAAAAACTCAGCGCAGTCGCGCCAACGGCGACGTTGTGCACAAGGCCGGAACAGTTGGTGCTTATCGTTGCGGGCGACGCCACAACCATGTTGGTCAGCGTATCGGTGAACGAAACACCCGAAAATCCGGTCGGAAGGATCGCGGCATTGTTGGGATTATAAACCCTCAATCGCAAAGAGCTGGTCGCACCGACAGCAATGGATGTGGGTGAAAACTGTTTGGTAATTGTGGGCTTGCCACTGACAATCAGTGTCGCAGTGGCTGGATCCGGATTTGAAACGCCCGAAACCATCGTCAGATCGCCCAATCCGATCGTATTCACATAATTACCTGTAGCGCTGGCAGTAACAGGTGCCAGAATTTCACACGTGGTCTGGCCCGGATAGGTACCACCTGACAGCGTAAGTGTGTGCAACCCTGCTCCGTTTACCCCGTTGGTAACGGTAGCCCCGGCGCAGTTTGTTGTTGGTGCCCCGGTAATCTGAACGCCGGACGGCATGACATCAACCAATGCTGGCGCAGTACCTGTTTCGGTTCCGGCAAGGTTAGAATTGAAAACCTCAAGGCGAAGTGTTGAAGCCTCGCCCGCACCTATGACACTGGGCGAAAAGCCTTTGCCGATTTGAACATTCCGAGCGACGGTAAGTGTCGCCGAAATATTAGCGTTGTTCGAGATACCTTCATTGGTGGTCAGGTCACCCGCGTCAAAAGTATTCACGTGGTTGCCACCGAATACGGACGTCACATTGAACTCAACCCAACACTGTGTGCCGGCATTCATCTGCCCGCCGGTCATCGTAATTGATGTGCCCCCTGGAACACCGGTGAAAGTACCACCAGAACAACCATTGGCATTCGGATTACCAGACGTATCTGTAAATTTTGGATCAATGTTCGTGTGCAAGAACAGATTGGCCGGGAAAGTATCGGTCATACCCAAATTGGTTAGGTTGATCGCTGTGGGCTGCAGATTGGATATAATAAAGCGCACCCTGGAAACACCGCCGCCATTAATCGTAGCCGGGCGAAATTCTTTGCTCATCGACACGGCCGAAGCCTGACGGGTCAATACCGCAGACGCACTAAAGTAGTTCTGCAACAGCTTGTTCGCCGTTGGATCACCATCGTTGATGGCCGAAAAGTTTGTTGGCGTGCCATTGGCATCACCAGGGATAGTGTTGGTGGCTGACTCAGTCGGACCACCGGCAGAAAATGGCGGGGACTGAACATTTACATAGATGCTGCATTCTTTGGTGGAAGAGCTACCCAAAGATGGCAGTGCACCACCGACCAGTTGTATGGTGTTTGTTCCAGACGCGGCGGTAACTGCCCCACCACAGGAATTTGTCACATTCGGCGTCGCCGCAACTACGTGCCCAGCCGGAAGCGTATCGATGATATCAATGCCACTGGTTGAAGTCGCCGCCCAGGTCCTGGACGTAGAATACCGAAGGATCCGAATTCGCGCACGGCTGATCCCCAACGGCCCGACTGTTGCAGGGCTCCAGTATTTGAACACCCGGATAGCAGGTCGAAGATACACTTGGCCTTGAACTTGAAGCCCATATACTTGCGAAGCGCCACCACCCACTTGAAAAGTTATATCACCAGAAGGAATTGTATTTCGGCGCCACTGATTGACCGGAAAGGCCTGCGAGGAAACATTCAATTCCACTTCCACTGTACAAGTGGTCGCGCCTGGGATTGCCAGATCGCGGAATTGAATTGTCGTGCCACCCGAAGGTGCTGTGACGGTTCCACCGCAGGAATTTGCCATGACACCATTGGGGGAAATGGTGAACCCAGCCCCCATGGTTGTAAGGAGGTCATCAAAATCAACGTTGGTGATCGGTGTTGCCGGGGTTTCATTTTTCAACGTCAAAACTGCGCGTATTGTATCGCCCTGATACGCCGTCACTAATCCGGGGCTGGAGCTGTAAGAAAGCTTGAACCCCTTGCTAACCGACAACGAAGCGCCCGACACATTCAGGATCGCCACAGTACGGCTAAAGCTATGACCATCTTGGGTGCCTGCTGGAATGTCATTGATATAAGTTCCGGCGGCCGAGAACCCAACAACTGCGGTAATTCTGCATAATGGTGCCTGAAGGCCGCTTTGACCCGCGGTAGCCCCGGAAAGCGCGCCATTGCTGATCGTTAGATCATTGGCTGTGTTTGATGTTGTGCCACCGCACGTGTTTGAAGTGATACTGTTCACCGTTAACCCGGCAGGCATAACGTCCGTCAGATTGATCGGGTCAATATCCACCGCATTGTAATCTTGAATATCGATGGTCAGGGTCGCGGTATTGCCGGCAAACAGGTTTACCGAAGAATTTGAGCTATTGTTAAAGCGTTTGGTGACCCGAATACCAGAAATCGACCGCATGTAGTTTTGGATATTTGAAGTGTTTGTCGCGCCCTCAGTCGACGTAATACTGTTGGCCAGAATGCGGTGCCAAACACCATGGCTGGCATAAACCGCCGTAGGGTCACGGGCTATTTCAACATCAAAAAAGATATCGCATGTTGCGTTTGCGGGGATCGTCCCACTGGCGAACGTAACTTCCGAAGTCGGACCATAGGCGCTTGAGCGAGGCGGTTTTGGTGCAATTCCAATAGTCCCGGTACCGCAGGTTGTCCCTTTGTTTGCATTGTCTATCGCCCGGTAATTGTAGCCCTGTGCATTCATATCGTGGATAAAAGACACATTCGTCAAAGGCACAGGGTTCGGGTTGGTCAGTCGGATATGATACCGCGTTGTCTCGTTGCCCTGTAGATAGCTTCCGACATCCGTACTGATCGAACCGGTGATTTCCTGAATGACCACCGTTAGCGATGCCTGGGATGCCTGAATGTTATTGACTGGCAGGCCATTCACGGTGGCCGTCACATCGCCAACTGGGATTGAATTTACAAAAGTGCCTTGCCCAGACGCAAACGCGTCAAATGACACCTTACAAACCCCAGGGTTGGTACCATCCCCGGCAGGAATTATACCACCCGTAAGAGCGACCTCGCCCCGCAATGCTGTATTATTGGGTGTTGCCACGCCGCCGCATGTATTCGTCAGGTTTGGTACCGACGCCACAAATACACCGTCGGGCAAAATGTCAGTGAACGCCGTTGCGCTGGCAATGGATGTTGCAGAATTTTGCAACTCAACTGTAATTCGCGTGATTTCTGTTGGATAGCGGGTCGCTGGCGAAAAGCTTTTATTGACATCAATCGCGGCAAACGCCGGGATGGCCAGGAAAAGCGAAAATATGAAAACTGCGAAAATTCGAATGGGAAAAGAGCCTGGCAAATTGTTACTCCTAGAAAACTAAATCACATAAGTTCGCTTTCGGGACTAAAAGCTATATATAGGCGCTTTGCGCCCCGTACGCGCCGCATCTAGCATTTCACCAGATTTACTGTCTAGAGGTTTGTTAACAGAATGGTGATATGTCATGGTTCGTTGACATAAATGAAACAATCGAATGCAATTATTTATGCGGCGCAAGTTTGCCGCTGTCGTTGTGGCCTTATTTACGACCCGAATACGGTTTTGCCGCAATTTTATCGTTGGAAAAAGCTGATTGGTAACTCAGATAGGTATCGTCAAGTTGACGGCCCGATCACTTAGTTTATAAAATCTGACATGACAAAACGCAAGAATTCGGTTCTGTCGCAAAGATTTTACCTCCCGATTGCGAAATTTGGCCTATTTGGCAGTTCCAGCGTCTGCTCAGCCACAACTTCCTTCAGATCACGGGCTTCGCTTAGCTGATCCGGGCATCGTTACACCGTGCCCCGCGAAATCAGTTTCACATCAATTATTTCGCTTTTAGGATCTGCACTCGGATTTTTAATACGTTCCTGAAGAAGATCAACCGTGACGCGGGCAAATTCCTCAACTGATTGTTTTACAGTTGTGAGATTGGCAAATACCCACTCGGCCTGAGGAATATCATCATATCCAATCAGACTTATGTCATGGGGAACGCGAATACCATGCTGCGAACGAAGGGCATCCAGTAGTCCCAAAGCGCACACATCGGTAGGACAAAAAATCCCCAGCTTGTCATCACGTCGTTTCGCGATCTTCACGGCTGCATCCCGGCCGCTCTCATAGTCATGCGAATTTAGAGTGAATTGCTCGGCTTCAAGGCCCAGTTCTGATGCCCTTTTATTAAATGCTAAAATGCGGGCGCTGACTGAATGCACAGGTTTAACAGGCGCCAGTACCAGAAAACGGCGCCGCCCGGCTGCAAATAGCGCTTCAGCGGCCAAGCGACCACCTTTGGCATCATCTCCGTTGATCAGGTCAACATAGGGCAACGCATCCCCCCGCCCGACCAGTACCAGCGGCACCTGCATTCTAGCGCATTCTTCGCAGATTTCCTTGGGTGGCGCATCTGAGGTAATGACCACCCCGGAAACCTGATAATTCAGCAATATAGATAAAAGCCGTTCCTCATCCATATCCCCGTCAATGCAAAATAGCATCGGGCGAAAGCCTTCGCGCACCAGACGTTTGGCCAGGGCATCGATCTGTTCTGAACGAAACGGATTGTTCATGCCAGCGGCAATCATTCCAACAAGATCTGTACGACGCTTGTTCAATCCACGCGCAACAAGATTGACACGATACCCGAGTTCAGACGCTGCCTTTTGCACTTTTTTGTTTGTTTTATCAGATATGCTTGCGCCGGGCGTAAACGCCCGTGAAACTGCAGAACGTGAAACCCCGGCCAATTTAGCTACATCCAATGATGTAACCGAGGAAGGTGTTGGGCGGGTTCCACTCATGAAATTCGGGCGTTTCCCATTGCCACAAAATGACGGCGAACATTAGGGTAGGATGTAAGGATTTTAAAGCGGTCCGGATAATCCAGATTTACCATATCAGGCTTGTATTGAAGGTAAGACGAGAGTTCGTCCCAGCCGGATCGGGTGCTGAAAATCATCGACCGCACGCCCAGCGCCTGACATTGATTGATCTCCGACAGATCATCCTTTTCCACATCAAACTCAACAATCTGAGCACCATAAGCATCAATCGCCTGAGCAACCGAGGAAAATTTCCAGCGCGGGGCCATCAACATGATTTCTGGCGATTGATCGCGCAGCCAATGCAGCAGTTTGATGTCAGAGCTCCAAAAAAAACAGTTATCCAGTATGTTTTTGGCCTGAGCAACTTTTAGTACCGCCTCGGCCTGCGCTTGTTTGATCTCTACATATATACCGGCACGGCCTTTCGCCAGATCAAAAACTTGGTCCAGACTTGGAACAGCATAGCCGACCGTTCCGTCGCGAAACCAGCCGCCCGCATCCAGCGCCTGAATTTGCGCCAATGTGTGATCGGCAACAGACCCGTGCCCGTTGGTGGTGCGTTTTAGGTTAGCGTCATGGATCACTGCAAGTGCGCCATCGGATGTCGAGCGAACATCTATTTCAATAAACTGGAACCCCTGGTCGAGGCAAATTTTTGCGGCCCCAAGCGTGTTCTCGGGCGCCAGAATGTTGGCGCCACGGTGGCATACAATGTCCACCGGATTGACCGTGTCACGTTTATAGGGTTTCAGCATTTCCGGGCGGTTAGAGCAAATACCCATCACCGGTTTGTCCCAAATTCCGGCAAGAACCGAAACCCGGTCCTCATCCCACAGGACAATCTGGTAGCCTTGCAAATTGGTGAATAACTGGTCGGTCAACAGCTGGTCAGGCCTGGCCAATGCCCCGCGCCAACAAATATGGATGACATCAACCGATACGCCATTGATATATTCCAAAGGGTCAGAATTGGCTGGAATTAGAACCGCCAAGGGATATTCACAGCCCATGTCACGCAGATCAGAGATCCAGTCCACCACAAAAGAACCCAGAACCGCAAAGCGGAAATTTGCCTTTTGCAACACGCGCCACGCCGCCCGCCCCGCGCCTTCTGATTTGATATCGACATAGAGACCACAACCGGAATTTTCAGCCAGGGCGATCACGTCTTCAAAACGCAGTATGCGCTGGCCCTCAGCAAGCTGAACGGCTGAAATTTCCGCCCAACTGGATTTTGAAATCAGCAGTTCACGCCCCGAAATCCGGCTCAGATCATCGTCGTGCGAAACCACGCAAACCCCGTCAGCGGACAGGCGCAGATCAAGCTCCCACATTTCGGCGCAAAGGTCGGCCGCGATCCGAAAAGCTTTCAGGGTATTTTCAGGGGCATAGTCGCTGGCGCCGCGGTGGGCGATTGCCAGTGGATGGCCGGTAAGCAGAGTTTCGGGCCAATCAAACTTTTTCAACCAGTCTTTTGTCAGAGTCAAATCAACGATCCATCCTGATCAAAAACCAGTACATGGTCGGCCTTGACACCCCAGCTGACCTGATCACCAATTTTCACCGTTGAATGGCTGCCCTGGATCGAGCGCAGAACCGTTCCGTCCGCCAAAGTCACCACATACAGGGTTTCGCGCCCCTGAGCCTCGATCATCGAAACCGTGCCGGTGATCAACGCGCCGTCGCCCGGTTGAAAATATTCCGGCCGGATGCCGATGCGCACGTCGCGTCCCGCATGCGAGGCAGAAATGCTTTTGCTCACTGGAATTTTGCTGCCTGTGGCCGGCTCCACGAAACGGCCATTCTGGATTTGGCCGTTCAAAAATGCAATGGGTGGCGAACCGAGAAACCCGGCGACATAATCAGACACCGGATTTTCATACATGTCCTTAGGCTCGGTGATCTGCAAAATTTTACCGGCGTCCATAATGGCGATCCGGTCGCACATGCTCATGGCTTCCACCTGATCATGGGTCACCAGCACCGCGGTGATGCCGGTTTCGCGCTGAATACGCCTGATTTCAGAGCGCATTTCAAGGCGCAGGGTTGCATCCAGATTGGCCAGCGGTTCATCCAGCAACAAAACATCGGGCCGTCGGATCAGGGCACGTGCCAATGCCACCCGCTGCTGCTGGCCGCCCGACAATTCACCGGGGCGACGCCCAAGCAGCGCCTCAATATGCACCATTTCAGCTATTTCATCGACCTTGCGTTTGATCTCGGTCGCACTTTCCTTACGCAGCTTTAGCGGAAAGCCGATATTATGCGCGACGTCCATGTGGGGATACAGCGCGAAAGATTGGAAAACCACGCCGACATTACGTTCCTGCGAGGTGATGTTGGTGACATCACGATCACCAAACAATATCCGGCCACCGTTGACCTTGTGGATACCGCAAATCGCAAACAGCGTCGTGGATTTGCCGCAACCCGAGCCGCCCAGCAGGGCCACCATTTCACCGTCATGGACTTCAAGGTCCATCTCATCAATCACTGTCAGGTCGCCAAATTTTTTGGTGAATTTATCCAATAATATACGCATTAGCCTTTGGTCCCCCCGCTATAGATATTCATCAGTCTGTTTTGGAAAAATACGAACAGAATAATCACCGGAATAACGTAAAATACGCCAACCGATTTAAACAGCGCCATGTCAAAATTCTGATCATCAGCAATCAACGCTGCCAGATAAACCGACAACACCTGCACGCTGTTATCGGGCGCCAACACCAGCGGCAGAATGAATTCCGACCAGCCTGCGAGAAACGAGAATATTCCAAGCGCCAGGATTGCCGGTTTGACTTGGGGCAATACCAGCTTGGTCCAGACCTGAAACCGGCTGGCGCCATCCTGGATGCCGGCCATTTCAATTTCCCAGGGCACGGTGTCGTAAAACCCCTTCATGATCCAGATGCCGAACGGCAGCTCCAGCGCGGTTTTCACCAGAATGACCCCGATCAGCGAATTATACAGCCCCAGCATTTGCAGGATCAGAAAAATCGCGATCAGCAAGGTGACCGTCGGAAAGGCATGCAGCACCATGATGCCGCCCAGAAAAAACGACCGCGCCGGTAATTGCAGGCGCGACAGCGCGTATCCGGCTGACGAAGATACCACCAGCACGATGACGGTTGTCGCGGTGGCAAATACAAATGTATTCCAGGTGGCCAGCCAGATCGAAGGCCGCCCCGGGATGGTTTCTGTCAGAAATCGCCAGTGTTCCAGTGTAAATTCATTGGGGATCATGCTGCCCGGTGGCGTGTTGGTGATGGTATCCACGAACAGGTAAATATACATCAGGATCAACGGCGCGGTCAGCACCGACAGAAACACCAGCGTCGGCCATTTGCGGTAATTGCCACTCATTTGAACATCCCCCCTGCGCTACTCGATCTTCGGTGGTGCGGTCAGATTTTTGAAATCGAACAGCCTGAGGTAAATCAGCGAAACCGCAATGCCGATGACCACCAACACCAGCGACAGCGCCGCACCGTAACCGTATTGCAAAGCACCGCCATAGTTGGACAGCGCTTTCAGATAGGTGGACAGCGCCCAGACCTCGGTTGCCCCACCCGGACCACCATCGGTGGCCAGCAGGATATATTCAAACGAGGTCAGCAGCGACAGGGTTTGGTAGATGGTGATGAACAGGATCGGCCAGCGCAACTGGGGCAGGATGATGTGCCAGATCTGCTGGCGTCGGGTTGCCCCGTCGACCTCGCTGGCATGAAACAGCGACGGAGGAATGGCCTTGATCGCGGACGAGAATATCAGCATCCCCATCGAAGCACCAACGATACCGTTGATCAGGATGATGAATGTCCAGGCGTTGGCCGGGCTGTCCAGCATCCAGTTTCGTGGCGCAAACCCCAGTGGTTCCAAAATAACCGACAAAAACCCGCTATCCCAGGCCAGCCATTTCCACATCAGAACATAAAGCACCGGTGGCGTGACCCGGGGCAGCAGCCAGATCGAGCGGAAGAACCCCGCCGGGCCGGTCGGC
>VAPM010280080.1_pt1 | contig 14993 bp, 11 predicted proteins | sample 3395091 | NCBI WGS metagenome assembly VAPM01 (sample SAMN08290445, study PRJNA428436) | hydrothermal vent metagenome | isolation source: Deep-sea hydrothermal vent chimney 3 | place: Pacific Ocean: Juan De Fuca Ridge | reverse complement strand
TTTCCGCGTCGCAGGTGTTCAGTATATCTCGTTCACTTGTTGCTGTCAATGTTTAATTGACCCGGCCGAACGTTTTTTTTCAGCCGCCGTTGATGTCTCTCGAGCAACGAGGGGAGAAAATACCCTATACTAATTCCGAAGTCAATGAGTTTCTTCCTCATGTTTTCATTTTTTGTTAATTTCGATTAACCAGTTTGATTTTAAAGATTTTTTCTTTTCTGATTGATTGGGCTTTCAGGATGTCATAATATGAAATAAAGAATTTCCCTTATATATATAGTGAGTCTTTATGAACATGAACACCACTGACGATCGTCCTCAACGATCCGTTAACAACACTCTACTCCGCCTTCTGCCAAAGGTTGACGACTGTATTCGCAGCCTGCAACAGGAAGAGGTATTGGCCGAGGTTTCTCATAAAAGCCTCACCCGGCTGACCCGTCTCTATATCGACCAAGTTCGTCAGGATATCCTGCGAGGGGCTGAATTTTCCCCTGATGATATGGAGCGGGAACAGTTTGTTTCCAGGATGATTGATTTTATCCTTCATAAGCAGAGAGTTCGCTTCAGGCGTGTGATCAACTGTACCGGCGTTATAATTCACACTAATCTGGGCCGCTCTATTCTGCCGAGGCAGACAATGGACGCGCTCTACGATGCCGGAGCACGTTATTCCAATTTAGAGTTTGATCTGGAAACCGGTGAACGTGGTAGTCGCTACAGTCTGGTCGAAGAGTTGCTCTGCGAGTTAACCGGTGCCGAGGCCGCACTGGTTGTCAATAATAATGCCGCGGCGGTTCTTATTGTCCTTGAAACCTTAGCCAAAGGCAAGGAAGTTGTTGTCTCAAGGGGGCAGCTGGTTGAAATCGGTGGTTCCTTTCGGATCCCGGATATCATGAGTCGCAGCGGGGCCGACCTGATAGAGGTCGGAGCCACCAATCGTACCCATCTCCGTGATTACGAGAATGCGATCAGCGAAAACACCGGCCTGTTTTTAAAAGTGCATTGCAGTAATTACCGAATCATCGGTTTCACCAAAGAGGTCGGTAACCAGGAGCTTGTAACCCTGGGCAGACAGCGTGACATCCCGGTGGTTGAGGATCTCGGTTCCGGTTGTCTGGTTGATCTCAGCCGGTTTGGTCTTATGAAGGAACCAACGGTCCAGGAGGTCGTTTCTTCCGGTGTGGATGTGGTGACTTTCAGCGGTGATAAACTACTGGGTGGGCCTCAGGCCGGTATTATTGTCGGCCGAAAAGAGATTATCGATACAATCAAAAAAAATCCGTTAAATCGTGCCCTGCGGATCGATAAATTCACCTTGTCCGGCCTTGAATCCATTCTACGGTTGTATCGTGATGAGCAGGTTGCCCTGGAAACCATCCCGACCCTGGCAATGATCGCTGCACCGGTGGATGTCGTCGATAAACGAGCCCGGCGACTTTTGCGCCGTCTGCGCAGGGACATGAAGGAGCAGTGCGGATTCTCTATTGTCGACTCCACCTCCAGAGTCGGCGGAGGGGCAATGCCCGAGCAGAATGTGCCGAGCAGGTCTATTGCCCTTGAGCCTTTGCGATTAAGCGTCAGTGCACTGGAACGGGCTTTGCGGAGGCTGGACGTTGCCGTGATCGGACGTATTGAAGATGGTCGTTTGCTTTTGGATCTACGGACAGTGCTGGATGATGAATTGGCTTTGATTCATAAGTCGTTGCTGCAGATATTTTCAAAATGACCTGGCTTATGCAATCAGAGCAGTCAGGAAATGTTACTCCTGATGACTGTATACTTCTGGGTTCTTTTTTTGAAGGAGAAGTTGCGCGCCTGTTCCCTTTTCCTGTAACTGTTCGTTTATATCTTATATCCGTTTCCTCGACGCCGCTTGCCGCCCCTGAAATTCCTGAGGGACTGCAGCAAATTCTTGCCGGAATTACCGCAGAATCCGATCCGCAGTATTGTCCGGGCATGCTCTGTATTCCACTGGAACTTGAGGCCGGGCAGGTTGCTGTCTTTACCATCGGCGACGCGGATCCGGCCATGCTGCAGAAATTTTCTTCCAGCTGGCTGCTTGATTTTCAAAAAATGCTCCACCACCATATGCAGCTTATCCGGCAGATCTATCTCGATCCTGAAACCGGTCTCCATAACAGCAGAGCATTGGAATATTTTTTACAGTCTTCTTCCCGTGAACAGGCCGGCTATTCTCTGTATCTTGTCAGCTCATTTTTTATCCGTCGCTCCACTGTCGGCAGCTTTCGAAAAATCCAATATCTTGCCGGTTTTTTTTCTGCAATCTGCCCGGGAGTCCTGTTTTTTCTAGGCCAGGGTGTGTTTGCTGTCCTGATAGCCGGTAGTGATCGCTCCCAGAGGCTGGCCTTGGCCCATAATCTGCAACGACGTTTGAAGCGAGAAGGTCTGCAGAGGGTTCATGTTGCCTTTACCGGTTTTCAAAGAGGTGATGGGCATGTGTATCGTGATATCCAGCGGGCTCTAGCCGTTGCCGAGCGCAGGGGGCCGTTTGGTCTCTGTGATACCGATGTGCTCAATAACATAGGAAAACAGCCTTTTTCCTTGCCGGATGCCGACGGCATGAAAATCTTGAAGAAGCTGTGGCGCGGTGTTGATCAGTTCGGTTTGGCACTTTTTCAACGTGACGAAGAACAGAAAGCCTCTAAATCCGTTGAATCCCTTCTTGCTCCTCTGTTGTCTGAGCAGGAACACCTCTTTGCCCCCTCCAGGGACCAGGTTTTCCTCTTTATTGCCGACGCGACGGCCGCGATCACGGAAAGTAGGGTAAAAAATCTTGCCAAAATGCTCACGAAACAGGAAAAGGAATCGGTTTCCGTCGGTGCCTGCTCTTTTCCCTGTCTCCGATACTCCAAGACCGCCATGGTTACAAATTGTCGTAAAGCGCTCATGCATGCGAATTTTTACGGGCCTGGCAGTGTTGTTCATTTTGACTTTCTCAGCCTGAATGTCAGCGGAGACTGGTATTTCGATGAAGGGGATTTCCGGCAGGCGGTCATTGAATACTCCCAGGGGCTCAGGCTTAATCCCGGTGAAAGCAACCTGCTCAACAGCCTGGGGGTTGCCTTGATCGAGATGAATCGGAATCGTGCTGCGATAGCGTCTTTCACCGAGGTGCTGGAAAAGGACTCGGACAATTATATGGCCCTGGTCAATCTGGGGTATGCCTATCAGATGCTTGGTCATGACGTCCCGGCACTTGAGCATTTTGAAAAGGCCTTTACCGTGCAATACCATTCCGGCATTTCCGGCACCGACATCTATCAGCAGCTCAGCCGGTTGTATTGCCGGACAGGTCGTTACGACAAAGCTTTGCCGATTCTTATGCTCTGGAAGCAGGCTAAAGAAGGGGAAAAAGATTTTCTACTCTACCGTCTGTTGGGCGAGGTTTATACTGCAACCGGGCACACCACTGATGCCATGAAGTCTCTTCAGCTGGCCCTGCAGCTGTATCCCCATGATTTGATCAGTATGAGCATGCTCGGCCTGCTCTATGTTGAGCAGGGGGAAGGGGAGGATGCAGGTCTTCTCTTGCTGGAGAAAGCGCTCTCCATTGATGATAGCTCTGCGGATTGCTGGTATCGTCTTTCCAGGGCCTTTCTGCATATGGGCAAGATAAAGGAGGCCCTTGACGGTGTCCGCCGGTGTCTGCAGCTTAAACGTGGACATGTTCAGGCTATGCTGTTACTTGGAAAGATTCTTTCAGCATCAGGTAAGCCTGGACAGGCCACCAAGGTGTTTCACCGTGTTCTTCGAGCAAAAAACAGCCTGAGTACAGAGAGAAAATCGGCGGAAAAGGCAATTGTAGATTTAGAGGAATTGAATGCAACAAGGAAACAGGTAAATCAATGAGTAATCACCGTCGTTTTTCCCTCAACCGGGAAACGCAGTATTGTTTGAACAGCATGAGCACCGGCGATTCCTGGCGAATGTTTCGCATCTTGGCTGAATTTGTCGAGGGCTTTGACACCCTTTCTGAAATCAAACAGCCCTCGGTAACGATTTACGGATCAGCCAGGACAGCTGAGGATGACCCGGATTATGTCAAGGCTAGAGAGATTGCCCGCAGGCTTGCCGAATACGGTTACGGGGTTGTCACCGGTGGCGGGCCCGGGATTATGGAGGCGGCAAACCGTGGGGCAATTGACGGAGAAGGGCTGTCCATCGGCCTGAATATCGATCTGCCCCATGAGCAGGAGGGAAATAAATATGTGAATCTTCCTCTTGATTTCAGGTATTTTTTTGTTCGTAAGGTCATGTTTATGAAGTATTCCATGGCGTTTGTCTGCATGCCCGGCGGGCTGGGGTCACTTGATGAGTTGTTTGAATCCCTGACTCTGATCCAGACCAGGAAAATTAAACCCTTTCCGATTATCCTGGTTGGATCTTCCTTCTGGCATGGTCTGGTCGACTGGATTAAAGAGCAGCTCCTGGGCAGTGCTAAAATAGCTGAAGAAGATTTGTTTCTTTTTGAGGTCTTTGATGAAGTTGAAGAAGTTGTACAGCATATTCGAAAAACTGTTGTTTTCTAGTGGCTGTCCACAAACGAGGATAAAATTTTCCGCACAATGCCGAGAGTGGGTAAAAGACCGTTTAAGGACAGGCACGCTGGAGTGATGGTAATTGTCCATAGATTTATTGCATGGAGTTGAGTTATGGCACAGATTGACGCTTTTTTTAAGTTGATGAATGATGAAGGTGCATCGGATCTCCACATGATGTCCGGGCAGCAGCCGGTTTTACGTATCCGGGGCGACATGGAGCGGGTCAAGTTTAAGACTCTAAATAACGAAGCCTTAAAGAGTATGCTGTATGAAATCTGCCCTGAGGATAAAATTAAAGTTTTTGAAGAGACCGGGGACATGGACTTTGGGTACGAGATTCCCGGTCTTGCCCGGTATCGTTGCAATTTTTTCCAGCAGAAATACGGCATAGCTGCAGTCTTTCGTGAGATTCCCAGTGACATCCTGACTTGTGAACAACTCGGTCTGCCCAAGGTTATCGCCAAACTTGCCAGCCTGCCCAAGGGCCTTGTGCTGGTAACCGGTCCAACGGGGTCTGGTAAATCAACATCTCTTGCCGCCATTGTCGATGAGGCCAATAAGACTCGAAAAGACCATATTCTGACCATTGAAGATCCAATAGAATTTGTCCACAAGAGCCAGCAGTGTGTTATTAACCACCGCGAAGTCGGCACCCATACCAAGAGTTTTACTGCTGCCCTGCGTGGTGCCCTGCGTGAGGATCCGGATATAATTCTGGTTGGTGAGCTGCGTGATCTGGAGACGATTTCCCTTGCCATGGAAGCGTCCATGACCGGGCATCTGGTCTTTGGAACCCTGCATACCATGAATGCCATGAAAACGGTTGATCGTATTATTGAGATTTTTCCGGCCAACCAGCAGGGGCAGGTACGTTCCACCCTGGCCGATGCTCTGAAAGCCGTGGTTTCCCAAACCCTGTTCAAGCGAATTGATGTCAAGGGACGGGTTGCAGCGCTTGAGGTTCTGATCTGTACCCCTGCCGTACGAAACCTCATTCGGGAGGCCAAAACCTATCAGATCCCCTCTGTTATGCAGACCGGAAAGAAATACGGCATGCAGACCATTGATGATGCCATTATGGCACTTCTGGAAAAAAAGAAAATAAGTGCGGAAGACGCGTATACAAACTGCATAGAGAAACAGAAATTTGTTAAATTCCTGAAAAAACCTCCGGTTGATTTTACCGAAGTATAGTGTCCCCATCATCAATACCCCATGCATTTCGGAGTCTGAGGTTCCTGTTTGTCCTTTTCAGTGCCATTTTGTCCAGGGCTCGGGTTACATAGTTATTTTTATGTGTGCCAATCCCCGGACGGAACAGCACAAACAATTACAGCGGAATGTTTCGTCATTTCATCATTTATTGGACACCGGTGAGAAGCCTGAAATTCAGATTGGTAGAATGGGTCGGAAATTTATTTGTTGCGTGAACCGGTTCCCCGGCTGTTGAACCCTTCGACAAAGTCTTTGAGTATCTTTTTCTGGGTACGGTTCAACCGTCCAAAGCGGGCACCATTTCGGAGAATGGTGGTTTGTTTGCCGGCGATCTTCTGCACACTCACCCGATAGGAGACCACCTGCACCGGCAGGTTCTTCAGGAAGGTTCCCTGTTTGCAGTTGTAGAGGTCAATGTTAAAGTTTTCGTGGGCAAATTTTTGCAGATCGAGATCATAACTGAAGCCGATGCCTTCCATACTGATGTCTTCGATCTTGGCAAACTGCTGTCGTTCCCCTTGGATTCTCACTAGCAGCGTGTTGGGCGGCGCTACCCGTTCACTGATGCGTTTGTCAATAAGGATGGAACAGGGCGGGATGTAAAAGAAGTCTTGTTTGCATTTTGAACAGGTAAATTGTTGTACACCCGGCAATTGTCCGGGCCATGCATTGTTGTGCAGGGGCCGGCAGTCCGACGTTTTGCAACGAGGGCATTTTTTTCCAAAAATTACGGGCATTGGGTATATGGTTTTTTTTACGTCACAAAAACAGGGAAAAACACTTTATCTTCCTGATACCCTATCATAAAAGAAGTCTTCCTGGCAAATTTTCCCGACAACTTCCATTTTTTCCGTTGTTTGTCCCGTAACTAAACTCTGTCCTCAGTCGGTTGTTTGGATCGTTTTACCGTCAGTCCGGCAGGTTATCGTGCCGTCAATACCTGTGATTAACATATCAATACCCTGTCGCCGCCACCATTGCTGATGCCTAAGTGTCGGGAAAATACCTTTTTTTGATCGACCGGCGGAAACAATGATAAGCTTTGGCTTAACAGTCTGGATAAATGCTCTGCTGCTGGACGTTTTGCTGCCGTGGTGAGGAGCAAGCAGTACATCCGCCTGCAGGTGAACGTTTTGTTGAATAAGAAGAGCTTCAGCCCTCTCTTCAATGTCCCCGGGAAAGAGGAAGTATTTTTTGCCGCATTGCAGTCGTAGAACCAGACTGCTGTTGTTTTCAGAGAAGTTTTCCACCGGTAGTCCGGGCATGCCGACACAGACCAGGCTGCATAGTGGATCTTCATGGAGTATTTTATTTTTTTGGGCCTGCTGTAGCGGTATTTTTTTTAAGGTAATTAGATCAAGCAGGTTTCTGTAACCGTCGGTTTCTCCAGCCTGTCCATTAATATAGACGATTCCCGGATGAAATTGTTGCACAATAAAGCCAAGGCCGTTGAAATGGTCGCTGTCCGGATGGGTGATTATTATCTGGTCGATATGTCGGATTCGTTTGTGTCGGAGAAAAGGGGCGATGATGTTTTTCCCTACATTAAATCGTTTCGAGCTGTGCCCGCCGCCATCAATGAGAATATTTGTCCCATCCGGGTTTTCTATCAAGGTGGATGTTCCCTGGCCAACGTCAAGGTATGATATCTCTGCAGATCGGGTGCCGAAAAAAGTGAAGTCGGTGGCAAAGTGGAGAAAAAGCAGGGTAACGCCGAGAGAAAACAGGATAAACTTGCGCCTGTGACCTGATGTACAGACAAAGAGGAGCAACGAAAAATACAGGATACATTCGGGTATCGAAGGTGTAATCGTCCAGATTGATGCAAAGGGGAGCCGACCGGCCCATTGGGTAAGGCCGTCGGCCAGGTGGAGAGCAACACCGCCGAGCTGCAGTAAGGCTCCGGCCAGGTTCGGTGCAAGGACTATCAACGGGATCGCCGCCAGGCCAAGGGGCAGGGCGATAAAACAGAGGAGCGGTTCGATCAGCAGATTCATGAGCGGGCCGATCGGTGAGAATCTGTTGAAATGATAGAGGAGAAAGGGCAGAATACCAATGGTTGCGGCCAGGGAAAGCATCAGGGCCGTTATCGGCCAGCGGATGATGTTTGAAATTATACTGGTTTGATTCCGGTCTGCTTTCTCTTGAATAAAGAGCGTAATGATCCTTGGATATATCAGGGTAATGGCAAGGATGGCTGCAAAGGAGAGTTGAAAGGAGGCGGTAAACAGGGACAGGGGGTGGAGAACCAGGATAAGCAGGGCCGCTGCTGCAATCAGGTTAAGAATGGAGTGCTGCCTGCGAACAAGAATTGCGCCGAGAAAGACGGCTGCCATGATCAGTGATCTGAACACAGGGGTGTTCATCCCGGCAATGAAGGCATAAAAAAACAGGATGGGGAAGGTGAGGGCAAGGGCAAGCGTAGGTACGTGGGTATGGAGAAGCAGCCATTGCGATCGTTTCATGATTCCGCTGAGCAGGCCGTAAACCAGAAGTGCCAGCAGGCCGACATGTAAACCTGATATAGCCAGCAGGTGCATGCAGCCGGTCCGGGCAAACTGTTCCTTTATTTCGGGGCTGAGGCCGCTTCGGTCACCGATAAGAAGCGCCTGGTACAGACCGCTGACAGCCGGGTCACATCTCTCTTGTATAAACCGGCTGATCTGCTGACGAATTTTTTCAGGTAGAATTCGAATTGTTGTTGAAATTGAATGTTTTTGTTCCGTAAGCGGTTCAATAAACTTTGAAGAACGGATCCAGCCGGAGCTGTATATTCCCCGGCTATGCATGTAGAGGGTGTAATTAAAAATACCAGGGGTCTGATAGTTTCTGATCCTGTCCACTGTGGCCACTGCAAGTATTCTCCGGCCGGGAGTCAGGAAAGAGGGTGGTTGTCCTCGCATGGAGAGTCTGATTTTGCCGGTGGTTGGAAGTTGTTCTCCTGCCGAGGGCCCTGTCCTGTAAATAATCGTATCCAGCTCCAGCTCAAAACGTGTTTTATCTTCAACACCTGCAACCATACTTGTGACGGTTCCGACCAGGGTAACAAGGTTTTTTTTCGCGATACGATTGTATATGCGGGCAGGGTCTTTTGGTGGCTGCAGGGCGATTCCGGTATGAACAAAGCCGACAACCAGAAAAAAGATCATAAGGAAAGACAGGCCTGACCCGAGTTTTTTCAGCAGAAAAAAATATGCGAAACACAAGAATCCGGCAGCGATGAAAATCAATGCTGGTGAAGTTTGAGGGAGTTGACCGACGCAGACCGCTCCAAGAATGAAGCAGCCGGTAATTGAAAGGAGAATGTTGCGGGAGAGCCGGGTGAAGAGGTCAGCCATTGCCTGATGAAACAGGAGCATTCAGCAACTGTTCGATAACATCAAGATGGCGCTGAACAACGCCTTGGTTTTTTTGGACGATTTTTTTTGCGGCTGCGCCCATTGCTGTTGCTCGTTGAGGAGAATTGAGCAGGCTCAGGATTTGTTCAACAAGTTCATCACTGGTACCGACAACCTGCCCTCCGCCTGCTGCAATAAGATCTTGGCTGATCTCGGTAAAATCATCCATAAAGGGGCCAAACAAAACCGGGCGTCCGCAGGTTGCTGCTTCCAGGGGGTTATGGCCGCCTGCAGAAACCAGAGATCCGCCGATCAGGGCAATATCGGCCAGCTGGTAACAGGAGGCCAGCTCGCCAAGGGTATCGAGGATAAGAATATCTGCAGTTTTTTGGGAACCCCATGAGCGACGGGCAGTGTCCAGATTATACTCTCTGGCCAGCATTTCAATCTCGCCGGCGCGGTTGATATCGCGTGGAGCAATAAGCATGAGGAAGTCAGGAATTCTTTTTTTGATTTTTTGAAAGGCGGCAAGCAGTATTTTTTCTTCGCCCCTGTGGGTTGATCCGCAGATAAGCAGGGGGCAGTCCTGCGGCAGATGCAGGTCTAAGCGGCTTATTTTTTTCCCGGCCGGGGTGCTGTCGCTCAAAGCGGCATCGAATTTTAAATTTCCGAGCGTGGTTATTTTGTCTCCCGGAATGCCGAAAGCCTGCAATGTTTTAGCATCCTGGCGGGTCTGCATGGAAATGAGAGAAAAGCAGGCAAACATGGGCCGGAAGAGAACGCTGAAACGCCGGTAGGTGGCCAGCGATTTTTTGGAAAACCTGCCGTTGACCAAAAGAGCCGGGATCCGTCTTTTTTTCAGACAGTAGAGCCAACCGGGCCAGAGGTCTGTTTCCACCAGGATAAACAGTGAGGGCTTGAGAAGGGTTAAAAAGTGCTGCAGACTAAAAAAAACATCAAATGGGCTGAAAAAAACTGCGTCAACTATTCCCTTACTCAGCTGACGTGCCGTTTCCCGGCCGGTGCTGGTGGTGGTTGAAAAATATAACAGAGCGTCCGGATAGCGTTGTCGCAGGCCGGTGATCAGGGGAAGGGCGGAGGTGACCTCGCCGACGGAAAGGGCATGGATCCAGATCACCGGAACAGTGCCGCCGCCGGTTTTCGGTAGTTGTCTGTGCAGGGTCAGGCCAAGTCGCTGCAGGGTCCGTCCCCGATATTTTTTTTTGAGCAGACTTACCACCAGGATAAGCGGCAGAAAAAGGAAAAACAGAATTGTTGAAATGAAGGTATAGAGTTGCAACACAGGCAGCGGGCCGTTAATGTATTTTTTGTATTTTTGTATTTTTTATTTTTCAGAGATCTGATGAGGAGCTTGTCCAGGTCCAGACATAGAAAAAATCCTCGATAGTCATCAGACTTTGATTTCTCTCATATGGAACGAGCATACAACAAAAGGAAAGAAAAGTTAACATCATGAACCTGATGCTTTTTGATAAGAGCGAACGCCTGGGCGATACCCTTGTTGTGTCGGGCCGCCGGGCTGAACACATTCTTAATATTCTGGGGCTTCGGCCCGGTGACACCCTGCGCGTGGGAGAGATAAACGGTCTGGTCGGTTCAGCTGTTCTTGAGCAGGCAGACGGGAATTCGGTAACCCTGCGCGTCGATCTCCGGGACAAGCCGCCGCCCATGCCGTCGGTCGAGTTGATCCTGGCCCTGCCGAGACCGATTATGCTCCAGCGTATTTTAAAACAGGCAACGGTTCTCGGTGTCTCTAAAATTCATCTGATACGTTCAAGAAAGGTGGAAAAATCCTTTTTTCATTCCCCGGTCCTGCAGCCGGAAAAAATTAAAAAACTGCTGGTTGAAGGGTTGGAGCAGGCAATGGATACAAGGCTGCCCGAGGTCCAGGTGTATCAAAGGTTCAAACCTTTTGTCGAAGATGTGGTGCCGACACTAGACGGCACCGGCCTGCTGGCCCATCCGGGAATCGATCGTACCCTGGCCGAGGTACTCGACCAGGGATCTGAACACAAAAAACAAAAAAATAAAAAAATTCTGGCGGTCGGTCCGGAAGGCGGCTGGAGCGAATATGAATGTCAGTGCTTTCTTAGCCAAGGGTTCAATATGTTTACCATGGGCCAACGAATCCTGCATGTCGATACAGCTGTAGTCGCGCTCCTGGCCCAGTTGATCCTTTTACGGAACAGCTGATTCCTGTATCTTCCTTCCTGCCGCACCGACTCCCGATAGGTTTTGTTTCCAGGACAGGTTTTTTAATCCCATTTGCATGGAATACAATTTGCAAGGCATTGATATGTGCGCATTCCGTGTCGGAAAATTGGCTTTGGTCGATGCGACCTCTTTGTAACTGGAATGGGGAATCATGCAGCAAGAGATTTTTTGTCATAATTACACAAGAGTAGTCGACAGAAAAACACCTTTACAGGACTTGGCCGGAACCTGTTGTCAGGGATTTGTTTTATGTATTGCCCTGCCTCTGGCCTGTTTTGTGCTGTGCATTAAAGGAATTGGCTGGGTTTTTCGTCTTCTGGCAAACCTTTCCTTTGTATGTTGCGTGTGGATTTTTCTGGCCTGTGTCGTCTTACTCTTTTTGCTGGCGATAACCGTGCATCTTGCCGTTGCCTCGGTGGGCTGATCAGGCATTGCAAAAAATATTATTTTTTCTTTGTCAGCTTCGCCCAGGAGTCACGCAGGGTCACGATACGGTTGAACACCGGTGCATCCGGTGTGCTGTCCCTGTTGTCGAGGCAGAAGTAGCCCTGCCGTTCAAACTGAAACCTGTCCGCTGTGGTCGCCTCCTTAAGCGAAGGTTCCAGCATGCTGTTTTCAAGTATCTGCAGAGAGTCGGGATTGACAAATTCTTTAAAGTCTTTTTCTTTATCCATATCCGGATTCTCTACGGAAAATAAACGGTCATACAGTCGCACTTCCGCCTGCAGGGCATGGCGGGCGGAGACCCAGTGGATGGTTCCCTTGACCTTACGTCCGTCTGGGGCCGATCCGCCGCGAGTTTCAGGGTCGTAGGTGCAGCGAAGCTCTATGACCTTGCCGTTCTCATCTTTGATAACTTCCCGGCAGGTAATAAGATAGGCATACCGCAGCCGTACTTCCCGACCAACGCTGAGGCGGAAAAACTTTCTCGGCGCATCCTCCATAAAATCCGTTTGCTCCACATAAATTTCCCGGCAAAAGGGGATCATGCGAGAACCCATTTCAGGATTCTGGGGGTGATTTTGGGCCTCAAGTTCCTCAACCTGTTCTTCGGGATAATTGGTGATAATGACTTTCAATGGTCTGAGAACACCAAGAACTCGCGGTGCCAGAACATTGAGGTCATCACGAACCGCATTTTCCAGCACTCCCATGTCGATCCAGGAACCGCGTTTACCAATTCCAATACCGTCACAGAAGTTACGAATTGAGGCCGGAGTGTATCCACGGCGCCTGAGTCCGGAGATGGTCAGCATCCGGGGATCATCCCAGCCGTTGACATAGTTTTCATCGACCAGCTGCAAAAGTTTCCTCTTGCTCATCACGGTGAAGTTTATGTTCAGCCGGGCAAATTCAATCTGCCGCGGATGGCAGGGCGTGTCCAGGGTATCGAGTACCCAGTCGTACAGGGCGCGGTTGTTTTCAAATTCAAGGGTGCAGAGTGAATGAGTAATCTCTTCCAGCATGTCGGACAGACAGTGGGTGAAATCGTACATGGGATAAATGCACCACGTATCGCCGGTCCGGTGATGAGCCGTCTTCATGATCCGGTACAGGACCGGGTCACGCATGATGATGTTGGGTGAAGCCATGTCGATCTTGGCACGCAGGGCGCAGGTTCCTTCTTCAAGCTCGCCGTTTTTCATCTGTGTAAACAGGGCCAGATTCTCTTCAATACTTCGGTTTCGGTACGGGCTCTCTTTACCGGCTTCGGTCAGAGTGCCTCGGTATTTCCGCATCTCCTCACCGCTGAGATGACAGACATAGGCCTTTCCCAGTTCAATGAGTTGGACGGCAAAATCGTACAGCTTGTCAAAGTAATCTGATGAATAATAAAGATGTTCGCCCCAGTTGAACCCAAGCCAGCGCACATCCTCCTGGATCGAGTCCACATATTCCGTCGACTCCTTGCCCGGGTTGGTGTCATCAAAACGCAGATGACAGACCGAGTTGTTTTCCAGGGCAATGCCGAAGTTCAGACAGATCGACTTTGCATGACCGATGTGAAGAAAACCATTTGGTTCCGGTGGAAAACGGGTGATGACCTGCTTGTGTTTCCCACTTTTTAAATCTTCGGCAATGATTTGACGAATGAAATCCAGGGGTCTGTCCGGGGTCGTTTTCATGGCTTTAAGTTTCACTTTAAAAAGTTTGTGTTACTTCAGAAGTTCCATCATAAAAAACAGCTAGCATAGGCTCCGAGAGAATTAAAGCGTTTTGTATCGGTCAAAGCAATAGGTTGCTTAGGCTGAAGGCTATTAGGGTGCTCTTTTCTTAATCCCTTGCTAATAGCCTACAGCCACACAAAACCTGCGGGGGCTTGCCCGCCTTAGTTCTGCCCGTCGTAGAGATGGTCGATATTTTTAAGTCGGGCAATAACTCGTTCTCTGCCCAGGGCCATCAGGATATCAAACATGCCTGGGCCGGCCAGCTGCCCGGTGAGCACGGTTCGCATGCCGTTAATGAGGATACCGGGTTTGATGTCGAGTTCAGCAGCAAGTTCACGGCTTACCCGTTCAGTTTCTTCCTTGCTGAAGTCATCAAGTTTGCTGAAGAGTTCAGCCAGCATGGGTAACCAGATTTTAAGATCCGGGTGTTTAAGAATATTTTTCTTGAGTGGTTTGGCCTCAATTACATAGTCGTCGGCAAAGTAGGCCCTGCCGGCGGATGCAAAGTCTTTCAGGGTGTGAAACCGGTCACGAATCAGATCAAGCGTGTCAAGATACCATTGTTGCTGTTCTCCATCGTAAGCATCGATCCAAAGCCCTTCCTCAACCAGTTCTTTTTTAACCAGTTGACCGAGTTCGCCGATCTCCATGGAGCGCAGATAATGCTCATTCATGGCGATCAACTTGGGATCGGTAAAGAACTTGGCGTTGCCCTTCTGGTAATTAAAGACAGAGTTGACCTTGGATATCCGTTCCAGGGAAAAGGTCTCGATCAGCTCATCACGACTGAAAACCTCCTGGTCGGTGCCGGGATTCCAGCCGAGTAAAACCAGAAAATTACACAGGGCCCAGGGCAGAAAACCTTTTTCCCGGTAAAATTGCACCGAGACGATTTCGCCATGACTGCGTTTGGAGATTTTTTTCTTTTGCAGATCCAGGGTCAGGGGCATGTGGGCAAATGTCGGAACCTGGGCGCCAAGGGCATGATATAATAGAACCTGACGGGTTGTGTTCGACATATGATCCTGGCCGCGGATGATATGGCTTATTCGGTCGCGAATATCATCAACGACATTGCAAAGCAGGTAGAGCGGTTTGCCGTTTGAACGGACAATAACAAAATCCTCAATATCGGAATAGGCGCGTTCTATGGTCCCGAGCACCTTGTCGTCGTAGCTGATCGATCCATCCTGCTGCGGCACCTTGAACCGGATGACGCCGGCAAGACCGGCGGCCTCCTTCTCTTGAACCTCTTCAGGGGTCAGGTTGCGGCAGGTTCCGTCATAGCCGACTACCTTTTTGGCGGCCATGGCGGCTTCACGTTTTGTATCCAGGTCTTCCTTACTGCAGAAACATTTGTAGGCATGGCCAGAGGCGAGCAGTTGTTCGGCCGCCTGTATATGGTCATCTGAAAATTCAGTCTGGAAGTAGGGCCCTTCATCCCAGTCAAGCCCAAGCCAGCTCAATCCGTC